>Ga0114931_10000189_pt1 | contig 70817 bp, 67 predicted proteins | sample 2SBtaG_FD_89579 | JGI IMG/M metagenome (GOLD analysis project Ga0114931, IMG submission 89579) | Deep subsurface microbial communities from Kolumbo volcano to uncover new lineages of life (NeLLi) - 2SBTROV14_V59a metaG | ecosystem: Environmental > Aquatic > Marine > Volcanic | place: Kolumbo... | reverse complement strand
CTCGGGACCAGCGCGCGCCTGCGGGGCACGGACACGCTGCCCACCTGGTCGCCGCGGCAGGCCGCGCCGCGCCTCGTCGACCGGGGCGTGGCGGTGCTGTTCGGTCCCGAGGACCACGGCTTGAGCAACGACGAGCTGAACCTGTGCCAGGGCTACGTGGCGATTCCGGCCGCCTCGTACAGCTCGCTCAACCTGGCGCAGGCCGTGTTGCTGGTGGCGTACGAGACGCACCTCGCGCGTCTAGGCGGCGCCACCGCCGACGTCGGACCGGTCGTCGAGGGGGCGCCCCCAACGGGCGAGCGTGCGCCGCGGGAGCAGCTCGAGCGCTTCTACGGGCAGCTCGCCGAAGCGTTCCACCGCATCGGCTACACTGACGCCCAACGCGAGCGGGCCATCCTGCGGGTCTACCGGGGGATGTTCGACCGTGTGGCGCTCAGAGCGCGGGAGGTGGCGGCCCTTCGCGGCCTCATGAGCCAGGTGATGTGGGCCGCGGAGCAGCCGCCGGAGCGCCTTCCCGAGCGCAAGGAAGAGCGTTGACAGCGGGAAAGACGGGTGGGTATACTACCCGACGCTGACCGGACGGCCGGTCCTGGAGGGTCGCTTTCGAGCCGCCGTCCGGAGGGTTCGGCCGCAAGCTGCCGCTGACCGGAGGGTTGGCTGAGTGGTTGAAAGCGGCGGTCTTGAAAACCGTTGACGGGGCGACCCGTCCGGGGGTTCGAATCCCTCACCCTCCGCCAAGAGTCCGGTCGGGGTACAGTCGGGAGAGGTGGCCGAGCGGCTGAAGGCGCTCCCCTGCTAAGGGAGTATGGGGGCAAAACCTCCATCGAGGGTTCGAATCCCTCCCTCTCCGCCAAGCAGCTCCCGCGCCCACGATGCGCGCGCCTGTAGCTCAGTTGGATAGAGCGTCTGACTACGGATCAGAAGGTCCAGGGTTCGAATCCTTGCAGGCGCACCAAAGGCAAAAGCCCCGTCCTAGACGGGGCTTCTACTTTTGACTGTTTCCGGATGGGAGTGATTACCCGCCACGCGACCCGCTATGACTCCCCGGCGGGCCCTCCGAGCATGCGAACCAGGCTGAGGCTCTCACCGTGAAGCGCCTCCTACCGCAGATGGATGCACATACGCTCGGCGACCCTCGAGACGCTGTGCTCGAGCCACCGCCCGATACATGCCACTCGGAACCACCAGGAGCATGCAAGGTCGACGGTAGCGGGACGAACCTGACGTATGATTCAACTGTCAGGTACGTCCGCGGGCCGGGTCTCGTCAGCCACCACCACCGCTTGGCTCACACCGTGGCGGCATGCGGGCCAGCCCGAACGCGAAGGGAGCGCCATGCCATGACCGACCGGACCGTCTCCACACCCCGCCTCGAGATGCACGTGCGTACGGCCGGCTCAGCCCGGGGAACGCCGCTCGTGCTGGTGCATGGCAATGCCTCGTCTTCGGCGTTCTTCCGCGACACGCTGGGGCATCTCCCGCCCTCGATCTACGGCGTGGCCGTGGACCTGCGCGGCTTCGGCGACACCGAGCCCAAGCCGATCGATAGTACGCGAGGCGTAGGCGACTTCGCTGACGACGTCTCGGCCCTCATCGACGCCATGGGGCTGCGGGAGCGGGGGCCGGTGCACCTCCTGGGTTGGTCCGTGGGCGGTGCGGTGGTCATGCGCCTGGCGATGGACCGGCCGGGGGACGTCGCATCGCTGATCCTGGAGTCCCCGATGTCGCCCTACGGCTTCGGGGGAACGCGCGACGCCGAGGGAACGCCCTGTTGGGACGACTGGGCAGGCACGGGCGCGGGAACGGCCAACCCCGAGTTCGTGGAGCGCATCGCCAGTGGCGACCGCTCGTCGGAAAGCCCGTTCTCACCCCGGTCGGTGATGAACGCGTTCTACTTCCGGCCGCCTTTCCGCGCGGTCCGCGCGCTGGAGGACGCCTACGTGGAGGGCATCGTGTCCACCAGGACCGGCGACGACTTCTACCCGGGCGACGTGGTGACCTCGGAGCACTGGCCTGGCGTCGCGCCCGGTACGCGCGGCATGAACAACGCCATCAGCGGCAAGTACGTCGATCTGTCGGGCTTCGCCGCCATAGACCCGAAGCCGCCCGTGACCTGGATCCGGGGCGTGGACGATCAGGTCGTCTCGGACGCTTCCATGTTCGACCTGGGCTACCTCGGTTCCATACAGGCCGTGCCCGGGTGGCCGGGCGCGGAGGCATACCCGCCGCAACCGATGATCGGGCAGCTACGCTCCGTGTTCGACGCCTACCGCCAGCGTGGCGGCCAGGTACGCGAGCACGTCCTCGAGGCCTGCGGGCACTCCCCGCACATCGAGCTTCCGGACGCCTTCCGGGAGATCCTTCGAGAGGCCTTGGCGTAGGTTCCCGACCCACAGATCACCTGATATAGTCACCGGATCTCGTGGACGATGGGCTTGGCCGTGGCGGTCCACGTGAAGGCGCGGCGTCGGGGTTGCAGCCGTCGGCGAAACGGCGGATCTCTGCCGAGCGCGCTCGACCCTCAATACGCCGCGACGCGCACGCCCGCCGCGGTCAGGGCATCGCCGATGGCCCGCGCGATATCGGTTGCCTCGGCGTTGTCGCCGTGGATGCAGAGCGTCTCGGCTTGCACAGGCACCTCCTGACCGTCGTGGGCGACCACCCGCCCCTCGAGCAGCATGGCCACCGCGCGCTCCGCTGCCTTGCCGGCATCGCGCACGAGCGCGCCCTCCATGCTTCGCGGGGCGAGCCTCCCATCCGCGAGGTAGGCCCTGTCGGGGAAGGCCTCGCGCACCACCCGCGTGCCTACGTCGCGGCCGACGTCTTCCGACATGCTGCCGGCGAGCACGACCAGGGGCAGGTCCCGGTCGTAATCCCGCACGGCTTCGGCGATCGCCCTGGCCGTGTCTGCGTTCCGGGTGGAGCGGTTGTACAGCGCTCCGTGGGGCTTCACGTGGTGCAGCGTCATGTCCTGCGCCCGCAGGAAGGCGCTGAGCGCGCCGATCTGGTAGAGCACGTCGGCGTAGACCTGATCGGGTGTCGCCTCGATATCGCGGCGTCCGAAGCCGACCAGGTCCGGAAAGCCGGGATGCGCCCCCACCGCAACGCCGTGCTGCTTGGCGAGCGCCACCGCCGCCCGCATCTGGCGGGGATCGCCGGCATGGAAGCCGGCAGCGAGGTTGACCGAGGTCAGGTGCGGGAACAGCGCTTCGTCGCTGCCCATCCTCCAGACGCCGAACGACTCGCCGGCGTCGGCGTTGATGTCCACGGCGGTGACTTCGCCGGGCTCGGACGCTGCCGCGGTCATAGGACGTCCATATCGGGCACCTCGTCAGCCGCGTCGGTGACGAACATGTGCCCGGGAGCGTGGGTGATGGCGAGGGGGACGGCGGCGGAGCGAAGGACCAGTTGCGGAGTCACCCCGCACCCCCAGAACACCGGCACCTCGCCGTCCCGGATGCTCACCGCGTCGCCGAAGTCAGGCTGCGTCAGGTCGCGGATCCCGATGGCGGCCGGGTCCCCGACGTGGATCGGTGCGCCGTGGGCCTTCGGGTAGCGCGCGGTCACGGCAACCGTGCGCGCGACCAGCGCCGCTGGCACCGGCCGCATGCTTACGATCAGGTTCCCGCTGAGCGGCCCGGCAGGCTCCAGCGGGAGGTCGGTGCGGTACATGGGCACGTTGCGGTCCTGTTCGACGTGACGCACGGGGACGCCCGCCCGCCGCATGGCCGTCTCGAAGGTGAAGCTGCAGCCGATGAGGAAGGTGACAAGATCGGGGCGCCACGCCTCGCGGGCGTCCGTCACCTCACCTGCGAGCTCCCCACCCTTCCACACGCCGTAGCGCGGGATGTCCCTACGGACGTCCGAGCCGGCGGCGAAGCGCGATTCGGATCGCCCGGCCTCGAGCACCTCGACGAGCGGCATGGGCTTCGGGTTGCGGTGCGCGAGCAGCAGCATGTGGAACGCATAGTCCTCAGGCACCGCGACCATGTTGAGCTGCAGCCGTCCGGGCGCCTGGCCCGCCGTGTGACTCGTGAACTTGCCGAGGCGAGCCTGTCGCCTCAACTCACCGGCGTCGAGGGCAGCCTGGCTGATCAAGGGGGGCCTCCTTCCTCACAGGCCAAGATAGGCCTTCCGAACGTGTTCCGACGTCATGAGATCCTGCGACGTGCCCTGGAGCGCGATGCGCCCGGTCTGCAGCACGTAGCCGTAGTCTGCCAGCTCGAGGGCGAGGCCGACGTTCTGCTCCACGAGGAGCAGCGTCACGCCCCGGTCGCGCAGCTTTCTGAGAGCGTCGAAGAGATAGTCCACCACCACGGGCACCAGCCCTAGGCTGGGCTCGTCGACGAGCAACGCCCGTGGCCCGCTCATCAACGCCCGGCCGATGGCGAGCATCTGGCGCTCCCCACCCGAGAGCGTCCCCGCCACCTGACGGCGGCGTTCGGCCAGCACCGGGAACAACGCGAACGCCTCCGCCATCCTTGAGCGCCTCGTGTTCTCGTCCTGCAGGAGGTAGGCCCCGACCGTCAGGTTCTGTTCGACGCTCAGGCGCCCGAAGACTCGGCCGCCCTCCGGGATGAGCGCGACGCCTCGTGCCAGGAGACGGTGCGGCGGCGTCCCGGTGACGTCATCTCCACGCAGCAACACCTGGCCCGAGGCCGGCGTGACGGCGCCGGCGATCGCTTTCAGGGTGCTGGACTTGCCGGCGCCGTTCGCTCCCAGCACCGTGGTCACCTTGCCCTCGGGGACGCTCAGGTCGATCCCCTGCACGGCCAGCACGCCGCCGTAGCGCACCACCAGACTCTCAACCCGCAGCATGCCTGCGCCCCAGGTAGGCCTCGATGACCCGATCGTCGTGGACGATATCGCCAGGCGCGCCCTCGGCGATGAGGCGCCCGTAGTCGAGCACCAGCACGCGCCGGGCCATTCGCATGACGACTTCGAGCACGTGCTCCACCAGGACCAGCGTCACGCCCGAGCCGTGGATGCGGTCGAGAACCTGCAGCAACGCCTCCACCTCCGTGGGGTTCAGCCCGCCGGCCACCTCGTCGAGCAGCAGGAGGGTGGGCCGCGTGGCCAGGGCCCGAGCCAGCCCCAGGCGCTTCCGGCCCGCCACGTTCAAGCTGCCCGCGGGCACGTAGCGCCGATCCTCCAAACCGACCATCTCGAGCACCGACGACGCCCGCTCGCGCGCCGGGCCGACGCGCCGCTCCCACAACAGCGCTCCCACCATGACGTTGTCCAGAACGCTCATCTGCGTGAAGCTGCGCGGGATCTGGAAGGTGCGCATCAGCCCGGCGCGCGCCGTCGCCGAGGGGGCTCGCCCGGTGATGTCGCGGCCGTGGAACGCCACCGTGCCGGAGGTCGGCCGGCTCTGCCCGGTGATGCAGTTGAACAGGGTGGTCTTGCCGGCGCCGTTGGGTCCGATGAGAGCCAGGACCTCGCCCTCCTCCACGTCGAAGGAGAGGTGGTCGTTGGCGAGCAGCCCGCCGAACGCCTTGGTGAGGTCACGAACCTCTAGGAGTGCCATGACGCCGCCATAGTGCGAGGATGCCGCCGGGTTGTAGCACGGTGATGAGCACGATCACCAGCGCATAGAGCAGAAGGTCCACGCCGCGCCCGCTGCCGCCCAGGGCCACGCGCGTCAGCTCCCCCAGGGGGAGGAGGATCAAGGCGCCGAGCCACGGGCCCACCAAAGACCCGATGCCGCCGAGGACGGCCACCAGGACCATCTGCACGGAGATGAGGATGTCGAATACCGAGTCCGGGTTGACGAAGCCTACGTGGACGGCGAAGAAGCCGCCCCACAGGCCGGTGACGCCCGCCGAGAGCACCAGGCCGTTCATCTTGTAACGGGCCGTGTCCACCCCGAGCGAGGCCGCAGCGCTCTCGTCTCCGCGGATGGCCTGCCAGTAGTAGCCGGCCTTGCCCTCGACGTAGAAGGCCACCAAGCCGGCGGTGAGCACGGCAAAGGCAAGCGCGATGAAGTAATAGGGCGTCTGGCTCCGGAACGTCAGCGTTGCCCAGGACACGTGGATGGGCGCCTCCAGGCCGCTGGCGCCGCCGACGAAGGCCCAGTCGTTGAAGACGATGCGCAGGACCTCACCGAGCGCGATGGTCGCCATCGCGAAGTAGTGCCCCTTCAGCCGCAGGGTGGGCCAGCCGATGAGCAACGCCAGGCCGGCCGCGCCCAGCGAGCCGACGGCCATGCCGATCCACGGCGTGATGTGCTGCGCGGTCATGAGCCACATGGTCACGTAGGCGCCGATGCCGAAGAAGGCCGCGTGCCCCAGCGAGATCCGGCCCACGTAACCGCCCACCACGTTCCACGCACTCCCCAGCGCGCCGTAGAGCAGCACCAGGATCGCCACCTGCTTCGGGTAGGCACCGCGGACGACGAAGGGGAACGCGATGAGCAGTGCAACCAGCGCCCCGAGAAGCGCGAGATTGCGGGCCCGAGCGCTCACCATCGTCCGAACAGGCCCTGCGGCCGCAACCAGAGGACGAGCAGGAACATCCCGAACACCACCGCGTTCTGCAGTGCCGGATCGAGGTAGAAGCCTGCCAGCGATTGCACCAGGCCGATGATCACGCCGCCGATGAACGCGCCGAGCATGGATCCGAAGCCGCCCAGCGACACCGCCACGAACGCGAGCAGCGAGAAGTTGAAGCCGACGCCGGGGAAGACGTAGAAGAACATGGTCATGAGCGCGCCGGCCAACCCTACCGCGGCGCTACCCACCATCCACACCTGGGCGTTCACGCGGCCCGGGTCGACGCCCATCAAGGAGGCCGTCTCACGGTCCTCGGCCACGGTGAGCAAGGCCAGTCCCCAGCGCGTGCGGTAGATGGCGTAGAACAGCGCGGCCGCCGCGACCAGCGCAGCTGCGGCTGTCACCGCCTGTGGCAGGCCGAACTGGACCCCGGCCACCCGGAGGCTGCCGTGCACGAGGGTGTGCGGCAGCGAGCGGTAGTTGGGGCTGAAGAAGAGGAAGGCGAGCTGCCGCAGCAGGAGCGACAGGCCGAACGTCGCGAGGATCTGCACGATCGGGGGGCCCGTCATGATGTGCCGGATGATGAGGTGGTAGGTGCCGAAGCCGATGAACGCCAGCACGATCATCGCCACAGGGAACGTGCTCACGGGATCCAAGCCGAACAACGTGTAGAGCCAGAACGCCGTGTACATCCCGATCATCAGGAACTCGCCGTGGGCGAAGTTGATGACGTCCATGATGCCCCAGATGAGCGCCAGACCCATGGCGATGAGGGCGTAGACGAGGCCGTTCAGGAGTCCAGAAGCCAGGACGTCAGCCATGACCTCCCTCGAGCGGGTGCGACGCCGCCACGGTACGAGCCCAGCTTCCCCGCCTGGCATGCACCGTGGCGGTGGGCCGCGGGATCAATGCCAGCGGAACGGCAGCTGCAACGACACGCTCGCGAGGTTCGACGGCCACACGGTGTGGTAGGTGCCGTTCTGGAGCTGAACGATTACGCCGCGCGTGAGGCTGTTCTGCTGGTTGCGGTCGAAGTTCACCCCTCCCCAGGGCATGAACACCTGGTCGCGGCCGAGATCGGTGGCGATGAGCGCCTTCTTGATGGCTGCGGGATCGGTCGAACCCGCCCTGTTGATGGCGTCGGCCAGCACCAGGGCTCCCTGCAACACGCGCGAGCTGCCGCCATCGAGCGGCACCCCGTAGGTCTTCTCGAACAGGGCGGCGACCTTCGAGGCCACCGGTTTGCTGGTGCCGAGATCGGCGGCCCAGGCGGATCGGCTGATGACGCCGGCCGCGACGGTGCCGTCCTCCTTCTCGAACTGCGCGGTCGAGAAGCCGGCGTCGTTGGCTACCAGCAGCGGCGGCGCGTAGCCCACCTCCCGCATCGTCTTGACGAACAGCAAGGCGTCGGAGACGTACGAGGCGAACACCGCCACGTCCGGCTTGGCGGCTTGGAGGCGCTGGACCTGCGCGGACAGCGAGCTGGCGCCGGCCGTGTAGGAGATGGAAGCGACGAGGTCGCGTCCGCTGCTCCCGCTCAGTTGCTTCACGAGATCGGCCGTGTGGGTCCCGAAGTCCGTGTTCTCGTACACGACTGCCACGCGCTTGGTCGGTTGGGAGGTGATCGTGTCCAGGAACTTGAAGATGTCCGCCACGAAGGTGTCGTCCGTCGGCCCGGTGCGGAAGAACCACTCGTATCCCCGCTCCGTGAGGCTGGGGCTGCTCGAGGAGGCGTTGAGGAACGGAACGCCCTGGAGCTCCGCCGGGCGGCTGGCCGTCTTGGTCACCGACGACTGGTAGGCGCCCATGAGCGCGGCCACGTGCTCCTGCGTGATGAGACGGCGCGCCTCGCTCTCACCGACGCTGGGCTGACCCTGTGAGTCCGCGAAGACGGCCTTCAACTTGGCCCCGCCGAGGTTTGTCAGCCCTTCGGTGGCGGCGAGGGGGATGCCGCTCAGCTCGGGGTACGCGTTGTTGACGATGTCGACCGCGAGCTGCACCGCGCGCTTGAGGTTCACCCCGTTGGCGGCAAGCGACCCGGTGAGCGGGTATATCGCGCCGATGGTCACCGTCGACTGGGCAGCGACCGTTCCGGTGACCGTCAGCACCAGAGTCAGAACGGCGAGTCGAAGCAGCGTCCTCATGGTCCACCTCCCACCCCAGCTTGCCCGTCCGGCGGCCGCGTCAGTGCGGTTCGCCATGAGCCGCTGGCTGTGCTGGTCTCGATCGCGAGCCGGGCTGCGGGCTTGGTGGCCGACGCGTCACGACGGCTTCGTCGACCCGGAGCCCTTCTCCACGATACGGACGACCTAACGACCGGTGCGAGTATACCGCCCCCGCGCGTACCCAGGCCGTGCGCGGTCGGTGGCCGGCGGCTGCGCGCCGAGCTACGCAAGGACGACCGCTTCGAGTGGTGCCGTCAGCTCTGGGGTGACCCGATCGACTGCCGGGTGCGTCTTCGGCGCCTTCCGATCCGTCTTGGCCTTCCCGCGCGTAGCGCTCATGGCGAGCTCCGCGCTAGCGGGACGCCCTTTCGAACGCTGGCAAGATCTCGTCGGCCTCCGTCACCTTGGCGGCGCTCGGTCGTGCACCGGTGTTGACGAGGGTTGCCTGGCAGCACAACGTCAGGCGTCGGCTCTCGGGGAAGGCCGGTGTGAGTCCGGCGCTGTCCCGCAACGATGAGGCGCGCAGCCGCGCGCTGAAGCCCGAACACCGAGACCGACACATGTTGCACCGCCTTGCGAGGACGAGGAAGGGCAGCCCAGGCGCAGCGTTCCGCTGGTGGCCGCGGCCACCATCCCGACCGGGATGGCCATCTCTTCCCCCCAACTCGCAGGACACGATAGGAGGCCCGTCATGAGGCGATCGTTCATCCTGGCGTTCCTGCTGCTGGCGCTGCCGACGGCGCTGGCCACGTCCAATCCGCTCACGGTCACCGACGACCTCGGCCGGCAGGTGACGCTCACACATGTACCGGAGCGTTCGTGAGCATGATCCCGAGCAGCACCGAGACGGTGTGCGCCGAGGATGCGTGCGACCGCCTGGTGCGCGTCGATACGCACAGCAACTACCCGGCTAGCGTCCGCAGGCTGCCGCACCCAGGCAACGGCTTGCAGCCGGACATAGAGGCCGTCGTCGCGCTGGAACCGGACCTCGTCCTCACCGACGCGTTCAGCACGTAACTCGTCGACAAGCTCACCGCTCTGGGCGTCCCCACGTACGCGGGCACCGCGCAGCGCTTCGATGAGGTGTTCCAGGAGTTCAAGACCATCGGCAGGCCCATCGACGAGGAGACTCCGGCCGCCGTCCTTGCGGGCCGCGTCCAGGGCTCGGTCGACGCCGTGCAGAGCATGGTCGACGGCCTTCCCCGGCCGACCGTGTACTACGAGCTGGACAGCACGCCGTACAGCGTCGGGCCGGCGTCGTACATCGGTCAACGCATCGTTGAGGCCGGCGGAAAGAACATCGTCCCGGCTGCCAAGGGGTAGTACCCTCAGCTCCGCCCTGAGTTCATCGTCGAGCAGAACCCGGACGTGATCATCCTCGCCGACGCCACGCACGGTGCCGCCCTCGAGAACATCGCTGCCAGGCCGGGTTGGCAAGACATCGCTGCGGTGAAGCACCACCGCGTCATCGCGCGCACCCAGGTGCAGGTCGACGAGCTGAACCGGCCGCGCCCGCGCATACCGCAGGCGATCGAGCTGCTTGCACACATCCTGCATCCGCGCGCCTTTCCCCGGCAGAGCGCGTCTGCAGGGCCGAGTACGTCGCCATGAGAACGAGCCCTACGGCCTCGGCTCTCCGCGCGCTGTGGCAGGGACTTGCGTTCTTCACCATCCTGCCGAGCCCCGCGTCGCCGCGCAGGGCGGACGGTGACCTCGAGCGCGCCGGCCTCGCCTTGCCGTTCGTCGGGCTCGTCCTCGGCCTGGTTAAGCTTGCAGGCGATGCGGTGCTGGCAGGGATGGCACCAGAGTTGCGGGGTGCCAGCCTCACGGTCCTGTGGCTGCTCAGCACGGGGGCCCTCCACTTCGATGGACTGTGCGACACCGGCGATGCCGTCCTTACCGCAACCACGATCGAGGGGCGCCAGCGCATCGTCGCCGACCCGGGCGTGGGCAGCTACGCCCTCGCCGCGGGCGCGAGCGTACTGATCGTGAAGTTCGCGGCGCTCAGCCAGCCCCTCCCACGCTCGTGGCTGGCGGTCGTCCCGCTGCTCGCCCGTTGCGTGGCACTGCCTGTGGCGGCGCTCCACCGGAGTCACGCCGCCAGCCGGCCCGGAGCCGCAGCGCGCCCGCCGCTCCGGGCTGCCGCCATCGCTGCGCTCGCGGGCGTCACCGCCGCTACGGTTGTCGCGGAAGCAACGGGACGGGTGGGCACGGTTCTGCTGGCGGCCGCGGTGGCGCTACCGCTCGCCTTGGGCCAGGCGAGCATCATCGCGCGCCGCCTCGGTGGGCTCGTCATCGCGGCGACCGTGCTGTGATCGCACCGAGGCGGCAACGCCTGCCCCCCCCGGAACGGGAGACGCGCATGACCCAGAGCCATCCACCAAGGCGAGGACCATCCAAGCGCACCGGCTAGCGCCGCGGCCTCACCCCCCTCTACACAGGTGACGGCAAGGGGAAGACCACGGCCGGCCCGGGGCTCAACGTCCGAGCCCGCGACCGTGACCTCAGCGCCGGCCTGTACCAGTTCATCAAGCACCAGGACGTGCAGTTCGGCGAGCACTATGCCCTCGATGCCCTGGGCATTCCCCACGTCGGCCTCGGCGACGGCTTCAGTTGGCACAGCCGCGACCTAGAGCGCAGCCGGTCAATCGCCCGCGAGGGCTGGCTGCCCGCCCGCTGCGCCATCCTCGAGGGTCGCCACGACCTCGTCGTCCTAGACGAGATCACCTACCCCATCACCCTGGGCTGGATCGACCTGGAAGAGGTCCTCACCACGATCCGAGAGCGGCCGTAGCACCAGCACATTGTCCTCACCGGTCGAGACGCGCACCGCGGCCTCATCGAGCTGGTGGACACCGTCACCGAGATGCGCAAGCGGAAGCACGCCTTCGACGCCAACGTGCCCGCCCAGAGGGGCATCGAGCACTGACATGCCCGAAGCCACGGTCCACCTCATCACGGGCGGCGCCAGGAGCGGCAAGAGCCGCTACGCCGAACGCCTCGCGCTCAGCCTCGCCGGGGAGCGCGCCACCCATCTCGCCACGCTCGCGCCCGACGACCACGAGATGCGCGAGCGCGTGCGCCGCCACCGGGCCCGCCGCCCATCCGGATGGGCCACGATCGAGCTGACGCGCGACGTCACCCCGACGACCATACGCGCCGCGCTCACCGGCGGCAAGACCCTCATCGCCGTCACAAACGAGGTCGGCAGCGGTATCGTCCCCGCCAACCGCCTCGGCCGCCTATACCGCGCCGCGCTCGGCCTCACCAATCAGCGCCTCGCGCAGCACGCCGACACCGTCACCCTCCTCACCGCCGGCCTCCCCCTCCCCCTCAAGGGAACCCCGCCCCAGGAGCCCATATGACCATCCTCCTCGAAAGCACCCTGAACGCCATCCGCCCCGCCGGCCCCGAGATCTACGCCCAAGCGCTCGGACGCCACGACACCCTCACCAAGCCCGCCGGCAGCCTCTGTAGGCTTGAGCCCCTCGGTGCCCAACTCGCTGCCAGCTACGGCACCCCCACCCCCACCATCACCGGCAAGGCGATCGCCGTCTTCGCCGCCAACCACGACAACGACGACGAAGGCGTATCGGCCTACCCCCAAGCCGTCACCGCCCAGATGGTCATCAACTTCCTGGCCGGAGGCGCCGCGATCAATGCCCTCGCCAAGGTTGCCGGCGCCCGACTCCTCATCGTCGACACCGGCGTCAAGGCCGACCTGCCCGACCACCCCACGCTCCTCGAGCGCAAGGTCCGGTGGGGTGCCCGCAACTTCCTGCACGCACGCGCCCTCACCGAAGCCGAAGCCATGGCTGCCATCGAAGCCTGCATCGACACCGCTATCCGCCAGCTCGACGCCGGCGCCAACCTGCTCGCTGCAGGCGACATGGGCATCGCCACCACCACCACCACCGGCTACTACCTGGCCGCTGCCGCCAACCGCACCCCCGCAATCCTCGACGGTTCCATCACGACCGCAGCCGCTCTGCTCGCAACCGGATTCGCGCCCAGCACGCGTCACTTCCTGATTGCCTCCCACGCGTCCCACGAAGCCGCCCACAGAGTGCAACTCGAGCAGCTCGGCCTAGAACCCCTCCCCGACCTCCAGCTTCGCCTCGGCGAAGGGAGCGGGGCCGCCGTAGCCATGCCGCTCGTCGAAGCCGCCGCCCGCGTGCTAGCCGAGATGAGCACCTTCGAGGGAGCGAGTGGAAGCAGGGGAATGGGAGAGTGAAGCTTGAGGATTCTAGAAGCGTCCTGGGTCCAGTCGAGGCTCTTCTCTCACGCAGCGGTCGCCCCTGGGTCTGCCGCCCGATGGCCGTTGGCAGGTCGCCTGCGGTGCACCTTACGTGCACCTCATGACCTCGAAAAGCGACCCCTGCAGCGCGCACGAAGTCGCAACGTCGAAACGAGAAGCCTTGACCAGGACTGGACTTCTTGGGAAGCGGCGGGACGGGGCGGGACGCTCCTGGCGCGGTTCGTAATCGGCAGGTTGGGCGGCGCGGTCATGTCGCCTCGCGGTTGGTCGCTAGGATGGCGAAAGCCACAGCAAGGGAGCCTACCAGAGCCAGTCCCGGCGAGTGCCTTGGTCGGCAGAGTGTTGTGTCGCTTGTTGTGTCAACCTCTCCGAAACGACTCGACTTCGGCCGCTCTCAACCCATTGGGGCGAATCTCGCATCCGCGACAAACGCTGTCTCACACGCACTCAGCGGAATCCGGCTGTCTGGAGCGACAAGCCCGACCCAGCCTACGGATCAGAAGGTCCAGGGTTCGAATCCTTTCAGGCGCACCACCCATGAAAGACCCCGTTTCGGACGGGGTCTTTCATCTTGTCTCGGCGGCCGGCCCCCCGACTTGCGCTCCCGGCCGGGGGAAGCATGCTGAACGGGGCGTCGGCTCGCCTGCCGATCGTTCTGGACCCGTCGAGGAGGAGCGATGCGACAGAAGGTCATCGGCATGCTCGGCGGTATGAGCTGGGAGAGCTCGGCGGAGTACTACCGGATCGTCAACCAGCGCGTGCAGGAGCGCTTGGGCCCGACCACGTCGGCACGCTGCCTGCTGTGGTCGTTCGACTTCGCCGAGATGGAGGCGCTCCAGCACCGAGACCGGTGGGACGACGCCACCACCCTCATGGTCGACGCTGCTCGGCTGCTGGAGGTGGCGGGCGCGCAGGTGCTCGTGATCTGCACGAATACGATGCACCTGATGGCCCAGGGGGTCGAGGCGGCGACGACGATCCCGCTGATCCATGTCGCGGATCCCACGGCGGAGCGGATCCGTGCGGTGGGCTTCCGGCGCGTAGGGTTGCTCGGCACGGCGTTCTCCATGGAACGCCCCTTCTACAGGCAGAGGTTGCACGACCGCCACGGCCTCGACGTGCTCGTCCCGCAGGCCGAGGATCGGGCCACCGTCCATCGCATCATCTACGAGGAACTGGTGGACGGCAGGGTCGAGCCTGCGTCCCGCGAGGCCTACCGCCGGGTGATCGCCCGCCTGGTCGACCGGGGGGCCGAGGGCATCATCCTCGGCTGCACCGAGAGCATGTTGCTGGTGCGTCCCGAGGACAGTGCCGTGCCGCTGTTCGACACCACGACGCTCCACGCCGAGGCCGCGGTGGCGATGGCGCTCGCGGAGACCTGAGGCCGGCGTCAGAGCGGAAGCGCACCCCCGTTTTCGGTCCTTCAGGTCCGGACGCCGACGGAGGGGCCGCGGGTGAGGGTGCATCATGCTCCCATGGGGTCCGGCATGACCAACCTCGTGTGGAAGCCCGCCACCGACCCCGCCGAGACCCGGACCGCGGAGCGGGCGGAGTTGGGCATCACGGTGGTGCGGCGCGCGTACCGCCGCCGCGACGCGGCCCGGAGTCTGCGTTCCGGGCCTCGCGACACCGCCGAGCGCGGGGCCACGGGACTAGCATGGAGGGTGAAGCGAGCGACGGCGTCGGGATCCGGCTCCTGGGCCCTCGGCGACGAGGACCGTGGCCACGGGGACCTCTCCGTGACCCTGGTGGCGAGGTCGGACGGGACGGTCCTGGTCGCCATCGGGGCCAGCGACGAACCGCAGGCGCAGGACCTCGCCGAGGCGCTGGCAGCCCGCCTGAGGGTCCGACCCGAGGGGATGGAGCCCTGACGGGCGCGCCGCAGGGGGCTCCGCGGGGTCAGTGCCCGCGCCTGGCCAGCAGCGCGTCGATCGTCTGCTCGACCGCGACGCTCGACACCTGGTAGGCGCGCGGGATGCGGGCGCGGATGTGCCCTCGGGGCCCGACGATGACGACGGTCCCGTTCCCGACGACCGTCGGCAGGCCGTCCTCGGCGAGGGGGTTCCAGGCGCTGGCGTAGAAGTAGGTGCTCTGGGCCTTTCGCTGGGCGGCGTAGGTTCGCAGCGCGGCGCCTCCGAGGCGCCGGTAGGGGACCCCGTAGCCGTCGCGCACCACCTGGGCGACGCGCGTCGCCGAGCCGCTGAGGAACGGCCACTGGGTCGCCGTCGCCGGAGCCTTCCCGAAGCCCACCACGCGCTTCAGGAAGCTCGCGGTGGTCGCCGGGTCGCTGGCCTGCGGGTCCACGTTCAGCGACACGAACACGACCTTCTTGCCGAACGTACCGGTGGCCTTCAGATCGCTCTCGAGCGCCATCAGGAGGTTGACCGCGATCACCGGACTGACGCGCGTGCCCCGCGGGTCGAGGAAGCTGACCACCTGGACCTTGCCCCGGAGGGCCTTCGGATCGAAGGGGTGCCCCTGCTGGTCGGTGAAGCCCGTCAGACTCGGGGCCGCTCCGAGGTCATGGACGGCGTAGCCATGCTCCGCCTGCGCTGCGGCGACCTTCGCGGGGCTGGCGGTGCCGTGGTAGAGCTCGCTCCCCAGGAACGTCAGCGCCACCCCCACGATCAGGCCCACCGCGACCTGCGCAGCGCGGGTGCCGCGCGAGGGGCGTGGGGCGGCGCTCATCCGCCGGACCCCGCGAGCCGCGCCACCTCGCCGGCGACCTGCGCGGTCGGTGCCGTACTGGCGTCGCCGAAGGCGGCCCGCACCCAGCCGTCGCGGTCGACGATGAACAACGGGCTCTGGTGCATGACCGCGAAGGGCGCGTTGGCCCGTTCGGCCACCGCATTGCTCATGCGTGCCTGGAAGGTGCTGGGGGCGAGCTTCGCTGCCTGCGCGTTGGAGACGCTGTAGAAGCTGGTGTGATAGCCGTCGTGCACGACGCTCCGCACCGTGCTGGCGGGGCCCGTGAGGTAGGCCAGCCAGCGGGCGTCGGGGTTCACGCCCTCCTGGTCCAGGAACGCTCGCAGATCCTTGGGGCCCGTCGCGCTGTCGATGTCGAAGGCCACGATCTGCACGTCCCGCGCCAGGTGGCGGCGTATCAGGACCTGCTCCAGGTTCAGCACCTTCGAGGCCGTGAGCGGGCAGAGCGTGGTGCAGTACGGGTCCATGGTGACGACCACGCGCACCTTGCCGAGGAAGTCGCGCGACGCCACGGGCCTGTCGAGCTGGTCCACCAGCGCATACGTCGGCGCCTGGAACAGCTTCGGGAGCGGTGGGGCCGCGCCCGCCACCGTGGCGAGCGGGCCGGGCCAGACGAAGAGCGCGAGGCCGCACAGAAGGCCCACCACGCCGCCGAGCGTCAGGTAGCGCCAGGTTCGTGGGGCGTTCACGGGGGCCAGACTACCGCCGGCAAGGTGTGAGCCATGAGCGCCGGGGCCCCGGCATGGAGGCCGTCCAGACGCGGGACATATGTGCTGGACGGGTCAATTGTCCCTACAGCCGGCAGGGGGAACGGAGCGAGCATAACCCTCGTTGGCCGAGCGCGGCCACCCCGAACTCATGAGCGAGTTCAGAACTTAAGGAGAGTCCATCATGCAGAGCGTTCGCAAGGGTGCAGTCCTCCTCATGGCAACCGTTGGTCTCATGGCGCTGATGCCGGCGCTGGCGGCGAGCACGCCGGCTCCCGTGAGCCTGACCATGGTGATCATGCACACCAACAAGGTCGCCGGCGTCGTCGGCAAGCCCGGCCCAGACGGCACCAATCACGATGCATTCATGCCCTCCGACATGGTCGTGGAGCCCGGCCAGCGGGTGACGCTCACCGTCATCAACTACGACGACGGTGACCACAGCATCACGGCGCCCGAGATCAACATGAACCTCATCGCCAAGGGCGGCACCTTCACCAAGGACGCCAGCGGCAAGGAAACGGGTTTCACGCCCGGCAAGACGACCTTCACCTTCACCGCTCCCGCCAAGGTCGGCTACTACCGCTGGTACTGCGCCATCCCGTGCGACGGCCCGACCCACTGGGCCATGAGCAACGGCTTCGACGGCAAGAGCCAGGACGGCTACATGGCCGGCTACCTGGTGGTTCGCTGACCCCTCGGAACCTTCCTCGCCGCTGACGCGGTACGGACCGAACGCGGGCGGGCACCTCCAGGTGCCCGCCCGCGTCGTCATCGCTGCTGCGCGGGGGTCAGGCGAGCGGCTCGAGTACCGCACGCACGGGAGAGGCGTCGGCATGGGGCAGGCGCAGCGGCAGACAGATGAGGCGGTAACGCCCCGGCGTCACACGGCTGAGCTCGAGTCCTTCCACGATGGCGAGGTCGGCCCGGAAGCACGCCCGGTGCGCGGGGAGGTCCTTGCTCTCCAGAGCGTCTACGCTCGGCGCGTCGGTGCCGAGCAGCCGGACCCCCCGCAGCGCGAGCGCTTCGATGAGCGCCGGATCCAGGGGGCGGAAGGGCGGGAAGGCCTCCCAGCGCTCCGGCTGCCCGGTCCTGAGCAACACCCGTGGGGGCAGCGGTTCGTCGGGCAGCACGCGCGCGGGAACCGGCCCCTCGCCGCGAGCGTCGATCACCAGCGCCTCGCCCACCAGCGTGTCGAGCCCGACGGCGACCAGCCTCGCCCCGGTAGGCGCGTAGTGCCAGGGCGCGTCGAGGTGCGTTCCGAGGTGGGTGGTGGTGCTCAGCCGCATGACGTTCACGGCGCTCCCCTGACCGATGCTGCTGACCTGCTCCAGGTGGAACGCGCTGTCCCCCGGCCAGACCGGGTGTCCTTCGGAGAGCTCGCGGGTGATGTCGATCATGTACCCATGCTAAACGGTACGGCGGCGGTCTTCTCACCAGGCCGACGCGGCCTCCCGGTAGCGTGACCAGCATGACGCACGTGACCCTCCCGACCCTACGGCGCACGGCCATGACGGTCGCCGCGGCCGTCGCCTTGCTGGTCGCCGGCGCTTCGGCGGCACGGGCCCACGCGAAGCCGGCCTCGGCCCCCGTGACCGTCGTGGCCGCCGGGGACATCGTGTGCGAGCCGGGTGCCACGCCCGGGCCGCGGGCGTGCCAGCAACAGGCGACGGCCGACCTGGTGCAGCGCATCCACCCCGACGCCGTGCTGGCGGTAGGGGACCTCCAGTACCCCTACGGCTCTCTGGCATCGTTCCAGGACGCCTACGACGCCAGCTGTGGGCGCTTCAAGGCCATCACCTACCCCGTGCCCGGCAACCACGAGTACTACCGGGGAGCGCAGGGCTACTTCGCCTATTGGGGCGCGCGCGCCGGGGACCCGTCCAAGGGGTACTACAGCTTCGACCTCGGGGCGTGGCACGTGCTCGCCCTCAACTCGAACTGCCCGGCCGTCGGCGGGTGCGGACCGGACTCGGCCGAGGCCAGGTGGATCACGGCGGACCTGAAGGCCCATCCCAGCCTGTGCACGCTCGCGTTCTTCCACCATCCGCGCTTCAGCTCCGGACCGCATGGCAACGACGAGAGTATGGCCCCGTTCTGGACGGTGCTGCAGGCCGGAGGCGTGGACGTGGTGCTCTCCGGTCACGACCACGACTACGAGCGGTTCGCGCTGCAGGACGCCGACGGCCGGCTCGATCCCGCCCACGGCATCCGCGAGTTCGTGGTCGGCACCGGCGGAGCGCCCCAGTACGTCGTGCTTTGGCGGCGGGCGCACAGCCGGGCGCTCGAGGTGGGGACCTTCGGGGTGCTCCAGTTGACGCTCAGGAACGACGGCTACGCCTGGGCGTTCCGCCCCGTTCCGGGCGGGAACTTCCACGACGCGGGGTCGACGGCGTGCCACGCCCCTCCGTCGCCCTGACCGGCGCGTCCGGCGCAGCGACCGGCAGGCACGTCGGCCGGCTCAGCCGTTGCGGTGGCGCAGCAGGAACCAGCCGCCGCCCACCACCAGGCCGATGCCCAGGCTCAGCAGGCCACCGGTCCATACCGTGAAGGTCTGGGTCGAGTACTGGAGCCATACGCCCAACGACGCCATGGAACAGATGCCGATGCCCAGGGCGTAGCCGGTGACGGTGGTCCAATCGGTACCGCCCGTTCGTTCGCTCATGGAGGCACTATACTCGTCGCGCCGGGCCGGCCGGGCCGGCGCCGTCATCCCGCGGCCGCCTCGACCGAGGCGGCGACCTCGCGTGCCAGGCGCTCGACCAGCCCCGCGTCCTCGGCCTCGACCATCACGCGCACCAGAGGTTCCGTGCCGCTCGGCCGCAGGTTGATGCGGCCGTTCTCGTCCAGCCGCGCGCGCGCCGCGTCCAACGTCTCGCGCACCTGCGCGGCCTCCAGGACGTCGGACTTGGCCGCCGCCGGTACGCGCACGTTGACGAGCTTCTGCGGGTAGACCGGGATCTCGTCCATCCACGCCTCGAGCGGCTTGCCCGACTTGCGGACCGCGGCCAGCACCTGGAGCGCCGTGAGGATCCCGTCCCCCGTGGGCGCCTTGTCCAGGAAGAGCACGTGCCCGGACTGCTCGCCGCCGAGTCGCAACGAACGACGCGTCATCTCCTCGTGGACGTACCGGTCGCCCACCCGGACGCGGTGCATGGTCACGCCCCGCTCCCCCAGATAGCGCTCCACGCCCAGGTTGCTCATCAGCGTGGCCACCACCGCGGTGTCGCCGGAGGTCAACGCGCAGATCGCCAGGATGTGGTCGCCCGTCACCAGCCGCCCACGCCGGTCGACCAGCAGCGCCCGGTCGGCGTCACCGTCGAAGGTCACGCCGACGTCCAGCTCGTGCGCCAGCACGCGTTCACGGATGGCCTCGGGATGGGTGCTGCCGCAGTCGACGTTGATGTTCTCCCCGTCCGGGCGGGCATGGACGAGGTCGAGCCTGGCGCCGATCTTCTCGAAGATCCGCGGGGCGATCTGGTGGCTCGCTCCGTTGGCGCAGTCCAACGCCACCCGCAGGCCGTCCAGATAGGGGGCGTTGGACAGCAGATGCTGCACGTAGTGGCCCTCGTCGGTGCGGTAGCGCCTGGCGGAGCCGACGGCGCTGCCGACGACGGGCTCGAGGGCGTCCGCGTCGAGCTCCAGCAACGACTCGATCTCTTCCTCGAGGGCGTCGGACAGCTTCTCTCCGGCGCCGTTGAAAAGCTTCAGCCCGTTGTCGCCGAACGGGTTGTGGCTGGCACTCACCACGACGCCGGCATCCGCCTCCAAGGCGCGGGCCAGGTACGAGACGCCGGGGGTGGGCATGACGCCGAGCCACGTGACGTCGGCACCCCGCGACGCCAGCCCCGCGGAGACGGCGTGGGCGAGCATCGGCCCCGAGCGGCGCGTGTCCATGCCCACCACCACGTGGGGACGTGCGACGCCGTTGCGGCGGAGCCCCTCTGCGGCCGCGACACCGAGCCTGAACGCGAAGGCCCCCGTCATAGGGGGTTCGCCGGCGACCCCCCGAATGCCGTCGGTGCCGAAGTATCGCCTGTCTGCCATGAGGGCCATTCTAGCCCGCCCAGGCGCCTCGCCGGCCGCGCCGGCCGCACGCTGCGCTTCCCGGGACGTCGAGCCGGTGCCGGGGAGCCCCGGAACGGCCACGGCCGCACGGAACCTACTTCGCCTCCAGCCAGTTGGGCCCCACGCCCACCTCGGCAACCAGCGGGACGCGCAGGCTGGCGGCGCCGGCCATCGACGCGCGCGCAGCCTCGGCGGCCGCCTCCGCGGCGCCCGCGGGGACCTCCGCCACGATCTCGTCATGGACCTGCAGGAGCAGGCGGCCGCCCAGCGCCCGGAGCTCGGGCGCGAGGAGGAGCATCGCGCGTTTCATGATGTCCGCCGCGGTCCCCTGGATCGGCATGTTGGTGGCGGTGCGCTCGGCGTACTCCCGCGCGCTCCGGTTCGGGCTGTGGATATCGGGGATCGGGCGGCGCCGCCCCATCAGGGTGGCGACGTACCCGTGCTCTCGGCAGAAGGCCAACGTCCCGTCGAGGTAGGCACGGACCCTGGGGTAGCGCTCGAAGTAGGTGGTGATGGTGCGTTCCGCTTCGCGCAGGCTGATGCCCAGATCCGCGCTGAGGCTGCGCGGCCCCATGCCGTACAGGATGCCGAAGTTCACGACCTTGGCGCGCCTGCGCATCTCCGCGCTCACGTCGCGGTCGTCGACGTCGAACACCTCCGCCGCCGTGTGCCGGTGGACGTCCTCGCCGCGCTGGAACGCCTCGATCAGGGCGGGCTCGTCGGCGATGTGCGCCAACACCCGCAGCTCGATCTGGCTGTAATCCGCCACCAGGATCCGCGCGCCTTGCTCGGCGATGAACGCCCGCCGGATCTCGCGGCCGAGCTCGCTTCGCACCGGGATGTTCTGCAGGTTGGGATGCGTCGAGGAGAGGCGTCCGGTCGCGACCACCGTCTGGTTGAAGGTGGTATGGAGGCGCCCGCTGGAGGGGTCGACGAGTTCGGGCAGCGGGTCGAGGTAGGTGCTCTTGAGCTTGCTGAGCTCGCGGTGCTCCAGGATCAGGTCGACGGCCTCGTGCTCGCCTCGCAGCGGTTCGAGCGCGGACACCGCCGTGCTGCGCTTGCCGGTGGCGGTGCGGCGGCCCGCGCGCAGGCCCAGTGTCTCGAAGAGCAGCCCGGCGACCTGATCGCGGGAGTTGACGTTGAACTCGGGCACCCCGGCCAGCGTGCGCACGCGCTCCTCGATGCCCGCGATGCGCTCGGCCAGCGCCGCGGACTGCCGCCGCAGACGATCGACGTCGAGGCGGACGCCGGCCAGCTCCATCTCCGCCAGCACGTCCTGGAGCGGACGCTCGATCTCTTCGTAGATCGTGCGCTGGTCGCCCTCCAGACGGCCACCGAGGATGCGGAGCAGCTCGGCGGTGGCGACGGCGCGGCTGCGCGCATCGGACCCCCATGTGCCCGCACCGTGCCGGCGCGCCAGGCGCTCGGCGGAGGCTCCGCCCGGGTCCAGCACGTAGGCCATGAGCAGCGGGTCGTCCCCCGGGTGCGCCGCGTGCCCCTGGAGCCGCGCCGCCACCGTCAACGCCTTGGCGTCGCAGGCGTCGAGCGGCGTGGGGCGCCCCAGCACGACCGCGCGCTCGGTCGCGTCGGCGGCGCTGGCGACCCGGCCCCCGGTGGCGAGCGCCAGATCGACGATGCGCGCGGTGGTGGCGCGCTCGCCGTCCAGCACGTAACCGATCGCTCCGTTAGGCGCAAGCTCGGCCCAGGCGGCCTCGCGATACGCGACACGCTGCGCCAAGCCGAGCTCATGGAGGATGGAACCGAACTCGAGCTCCTGCAGCAGCGCCGTGAGGGCCGGTCGGTCGGGCCGACGCGGCACCCAGCTCCGGGGGTCTACCGGCATGTCGACGTCGGTGCGGATGCGGGACAGCTCGCGAGAGAGCGCCAGGGCCTCGCGGCCCTCCGCGATCTTGCGGGCCGAGGAGGCGGGCTCCACCTTGTCTAGGTCGGCCAGGACGCGGTCGAGCGAACCGTAGCGCTGCAACAGGGTCCGGGCGGCGACCGGGCCGATCCCGCGTACGCCTGGGAGGTTGTCGCTGCTGTCGCCGGTGAGGGCACGGTAGTCGACCCACTGGGCGGGCGTGACGCCGTAGCGCGACTCCACGTCCTCGGGCCCCATGGCCCCCGACCGGTCCGGGTTGCGCACGCGCACGCGCTGGTCGACGAGTTGCAGCGCGTCCGCATCGCTGGTGACCACGTCGACCCGGTACCCCAGCGCGGCGCAGCGCCGCGCGATGGTGCCGATGAGATCGTCGGCCTCGAGGCCCGGAACCTCGCGCCGCGGGACCCCCAGCAGGTCCAACAGGCGCTTGATGACGGCGATCTGCGACGGCAGATCCTCGGGGGTGGGTGCGCGCCCCGCCTTGTACGCCTCGAAGCGTTCGTGCCGGAAGGTGGGCCCGGGCGCGTCGAACGCCACGATCACGGCGGCGTCCTCCTCCGCGAGGATGGCGAGCAGCGTGCGCAGGAAGCCGTAGATTGCGTGGGTCGGTTGCCCTCGTGAGGTCGCGAGGTCGCGCATCCCGAAGTAGCTGCGGTACGCCAGGCCGTTGCCGTCGATGACGATGACCTTGTCGCCCGGGGCCTCCGACGCGGGCTCGCCGTCCGAGGGGGACCCCGGGGTCTCGAACAGGCTGCCCTGCCCCGCGGCACTGCCGCGGGGGTCCGTCCCGCCGCCGTCGCCCCGACCCATGGTGCCAGCATAGCGTCGGGGAGGGCGCACCGGAGGGTACGCGAGCCCGCGGAGGCGGCGGGGCCGCCCGTGGTCGACGTGGTAGCGTCCTGCATGGTCGCTACCGGACGTCGCGCGACGCCGACCGAAGGGCGGGTCTACACCAACGAGTTCCGCCTCTACGGCCTGCTCCACCTCCCCGCGTTCGTGAGCACCTCCCGCCTGCTGAACCTCACCGACCGACCCTACCTGCCGGTGACCCGGTGCATGGTGTACGACGCCGGTTTCCGGCACCCGCCGGAGAACGCGGCGTTGCAGTACGAGACCGAGTTCGCCGCCGTCCCCAAGGAGCACATCCTCTGGGTCGTGGGAGGCCTGGCCGACGAGCCCTCCGAGCGCGCGCGCCGCGAGCCCAGTATGGTGTACGTCATGTATGCCAGTTACGTGCTGACCGGTCGGCTGCACCTGATGCCGGACCAGCGAGTGTCGGACTTCCTGCACACGGTCTTCACCGATCGCCCGTTCCAGGATCTGCACGACGCGCGCGTGCTCCTGCCGCGGCGCGGCGCCCCCCTGGGGGACTTCGAGGTGCTGCAGCGTCACGACTTCGTCGCGGTGAACCTGAAGCAGGCGGGCGGCGTGTTCGACATCGGCAGCGCCGGCCGCGGCCGCCGCCTCGGCGAGGACCTCTAGCTCTGCTCAGAGGTTCCAGCCTCCGGCCACCTCGAGGGTGATGCCGGTGACGTAGGCGGCTTCCGGCGACAACAGGTAGCGCACCGCCGCGACGAGCTCGTCGAACCTTCCCGCGCGCGCCATCGGGACCTCGCCGGTCGGCTGAGTCACGCTGTTCTCCATCACGCCCGGGCTCACCACGTTGACGGTGATCCCGTGGCCGGCCTCGCTCCTGGCGAGCGCCTTGCTGTAGAGGATGACGCCGGTCTTGGCCGCGGCGTAGGCGACGATCGACGGTCGGGCCCGGAGCTGCTCGGCACCGGCATAACCGATGTTGACGATGCGGCCGCCGCCGCGCGACCTGAGGATCGGTACGGCCGTCTGGCAGGTGTAGAACGTGGTGTGGAGGTTGCTGTCGAACATGGCGTGCCAGGTCCGGGCGTCGAGCTCGGCGAGCGGCCCGAAGTGGTAGTTGCCGACGTTGTTCACGAGCACCTCGAGGTCGCCGAGCTCGCGCCGCGCGGTCTCGACCAGGGTGCGCGCCTGTGCTTCGATGGTGACGTCCGCCTGCAAGGCGACCGCCCGCACCCCGAACGCGCGCGCCGCCGAGGCGACCCGCGTCGCCTCGGCGGCGCTGGTGCGGTAGTGGACGGCGACATCGCGGCCGGCCTCGGCGAGCGCCAGCACCAGCGCCCGGCCGATGCCGCGCGCCGAGCCCGTGACCAGCGCCGGGCCGCGGCGATGCTCCGGCTCAGGCATGGTGTTCCAGCGGCGCCGTGGCGAACCCGTGAGTCAGGAAGTGCTCGACGAGCACGGCGGTCGGTTCGTTCAGGTCCATGCGAAGGGCCTCCTCGGGCTCGACCCAGACGTACGCCTGTGCCTCGTCGCCGAGCCGAACGCGCTCCGAGGCGCTCCGGGCGACGAAGTTCAGCAGCACGAAGTGGGCCGGGCGGTGGAACGCCGGGCTCTGCACGGCTTCCTGCACCGGGGCCCAGCGGATGTCGTCCAGCTCCAGGGCGGTCTCCTCGCGCACCTCGCGGCGCAACGCCGAGGCCATCGTCTCCCCGTACTCGATCTTGCCTCCAGGGACGCCCCAGCGGTCCCGCCACTTGTGCGTGCGGATCAGCAGCACCCGTCCGGAGGGGCCGACCACGAGCGCGCCGACGGTGGCCAGCGGGCCGCGGGTGGGGGAGCCGGCCGTCACGCGGGGCGCCCCCGTTCTTCGCCCGCGAGCCTGCGGAGGAGGGCCACCCACACGCCCTGCACCGCGACAACGTACCCGAGTTGGAGGAAGACGACGATCACGTAGGCGTACGGTCGACCGAGGAGGCACAGTGCCCCGAGCACGGCGAGCTGGGTGCTCAGGCCGAGGTTGACGACGCTCGCCGTGGAGTACAGATCGTTCCAGGCGAGGCGCAGGGGGGCCGGGGCCGTGTCGTAGGCCCGGCCGGCAGCGCGCTCGAACAGGGCGGCGTCGAGGCGGCGCAGCCAGCGGTCCTGGGGCTCGAGCAGGACCCGGTAGAGCGCCCTGGGCACGCGCAACAGCCACGACGGCGCCCCCGCCGGTAGCGGGACGGGGGCCGCGGGCGGGGCGACGCGCAGCTCCCGGTAGCGTGTTTCCAGGTTGAAGTCGAGCGACAGCAGGAGCGTGAGGCTCACCAGCGCCAGCGCGGCCGGGAGGACGGGCCCGTGGCGCGTGAGCGCAGCGAACAGCGCGACGTTGACGAGGAGGTCGGCCGCCGTGTCGAGGTAGCGCCCGGCCGCCGTGACGCGCCCGCTCACACGCGCCAGGCCGCCGTCGACGTTGTCGAGCAGCGTCTTGAGCTGCAGCAGCACGGCGGTCGCGACCAGGGCGGCGGTCGCCTGCTGCGTGAGCAGCGCCGCGGCCGCGAGCCCGAGCAGCGCGTGCGTCGCCACCACCGCCATCGGATCGACGCGCCTCCGTGCGGCCCACGCGACGCAGCGGTTGGCGAGCGGCTGGACGGCGCGCATGATCCACTCGCGGCGCGGGCGGGGCTTGCCGGCTTCCGAGGTGTCCACGACATCTCATGCTAGCAGAGCCCCCGCCCGGCCGACTCCGTCCCCGCGCACGTTCCTCGGGTCGCGGCGGGTGAGCGACGCGCGCCGGCAGGCTATACTCGCGGCGATGTTCCCGGGTCCCTTCGGTTCCGTGCCGGACGCTCTCACCTACGTCGCGCTGTTGTCGCTCGCGTTCGGCCTGTGGCGCGCCATGTGGCGGGGCCGCCCGCTGCCCGGCGTGCCGCGCGGGCGCACGTTGCTCGTCGGGCACCGCGGTACGCGGGGCGTCGAGCCGGAGAACACCCTGGCTGCCTTCGCGCGTGCGTTCGACGAGGGGCTGGACGGCGTCGAGTTCGACGTGCAGCGCAGCCTAGACGGCGAACTCGTGCTCACCCACGACGAAGAGGTGGGCGGCCGGCCGGTCTCGTCGCAGAGCTTCGGGCGACTGCGCGAGCGGCTGCCGGAGCTGGCGACGCTCGACGAGCTGTTCGAGTTGGCGCGGCGCTACCCGGGACGCCTGTTGAACCTCGAGATCAAGGCCGGCGGCTGGCGCACGCACGGCCTCGAGCGCGCGGTCGTCCGGGCGCTCGCAGCCTCCGGCCTGGTGGACCGGGTGCTGGTATCGAGCTTCAACCCGTTGTCGCTGGCGCGGGTGCGATTGCTGGCGCCGCAGGTGCGTGTGGCGCTGCTGTACGACGCGTCCACGGTGAAGCTCCGCGGGGGTCGCCCGCGGCCGGGCTGGTTGCACGTCGACGCGCTCCACCCCCACTACACCCTCGTGGACGAACGGTACGTGCGCGAGGCGCATGCGCGCGCGATGGCGGTGAACGTGTGGACGGTGAACGATCCGGACGCCATGCGCGCCTTGCGCGGCATGGGGGTGGACGCCATCATGGGCGACGATCCGAGCGAGCTGCGAAGCTCGATCGCGGGAGGGTAGGGACCATGGAACCCAAGTTCAAGCTCATCAGCTCCAACAACTTCGAGCTCTTCGAGACGCGGCTCAACGACTTCATCGGCTCCCTGGAGCGGGACACCGTGATCGTCGATGTCGAGTTCTCGACCGCCGCGTTGGACACCACGATCGAGTTCTCGGCGCTGGTGCACTACCAGGTGACCGAGTCCTGGGATGGCTGAGCTGCGTCGCGCGGTGGCGGGGGCCCCGTCCCCGTGGCGCGCCGGTGGTCGATTCCTTCATACGCGGCGCGCGCGAGCGTGGAGTAGACTCGGTTGATGTCGACGACGCTCGTGATGGTCGTGGACGACGAACCCGGAACCCTCAAGGTCACGGAGTTGATCCTCGTCGGTGCCGGGTACGCTGTCTTGACCTTCGACAATCCGATGGAGGCCCTGGGCGAGCTGGACGAGGGATTGCGGCCGGACGTGATCGTGTCGGACGTCTCCATGCCCGGTATGGACGGCTTCGAGTTCTACCGCCGGGCACGCTCGATCACCGAGCTGCGCGCGGTGCCGTTCCTGTTCCTCACGGCCATGGAGGACCGCGGCTCGATGCGCAAGGGGATGGCGCTCGGTGCCGACGACTACCTCACCAAGCCCTTCAACAAGGCGGAGCTGCGGGAAGCGGTCGACGTTCGGCTCAAGCGCATCGCCGAGCTGCGGCAGCCGCTGGAGGGCGTGGTCACGGCCAAGGGGTTCGGCCATCCGGTCATCACGCGCGACGGCGAGCGCCTCGACTGGGATTCGCTCAAGGCCCTCGAGCTGCTGTTCTACCTGCTCGAGCACCGATCCGGCGTTACGACCTTCGAGGTCGCCGAGGCGCTGTGGCCCGGGAAGAGCGAGTCGAAGGCGTCGAGCAGCTTCCACACCACCCTCTACCGCCTGCGCAAGGTCATGGGCGGCGAGCTGGTGGAATCGGCGAACCGCCGCTACTACCTGCACAGCAAGTTCAACATCGAGTACGACGTCGACCGCTACCGCAGCCTCGGCCAGCAGGCGCGCGAGTCGGGCGGCCTGCGCTCCTACCAGGAAGCCATGCAGGTCTACAGCGGGCACTTCCTCATCGGGTTCGACTCCGCCTGGATCGAGACGATCCGGCTCAACCTGCAGGCCGAGCACCTGACCCTGTTGCAGGCCGCGGCGGAGCGCGCCGAGGAGCAGGACGACCTCATGCAGGCGACGACGCTCTACCAGAAGATGACCGAGCACGAGCCCTTCAGCGAGATCGCATGGGAGGGGTTGGCGTCGGTGTGGGAGGCGCGCGGCGAGCGCGGCAAGGCCAGCGACGCGCGCGAGCGCTTCGAGCGCCTCATGACCGAGGGTTGACGCCCGCCACGCCGCTAGGAAGCGAAGTCCACAGGCACGGACGGTACAGTGGCGCAGCAGCCTTGGATCACGTCGCCCGGCGCGCGCGGGGCGCGCCGGGCGATCGGGAGGGAGCACCATGTTCGGCATCGATCTGAGCGGAAAGAACGGCTTGGTCATGGGGGTCACCAACCAGCGCTCGCTGGCCTGGGCCATCGCCCGGCCGCTGGCGGAGGCCGGCGCCCGCCTGGCGTTCAGTTACCAGGGCGAGCGCCTGCGCCCCACCCTGGAGAAGCTCACCGCGGAGCACGAGGGCGCGGTGCTCGCGGAGTGCGACGTCACCAGCGAGGGGCAGCTCGACGCCCTGTTCGACACGCTCGCCACCGAGTTGGGGCACCTCGACTACGTGGTGCACGCCCTCGGCTACGCGCCGCCCGTCACCTTCGAGCGGCCCTTCGTCGAGACCCGCCGCGAGGACTGGAACACCACGCTCGGCGTCTCCGCCTACTCCCTGGTGGCAGTGGCACAGCGGGCCGCACGCATGATGGGTGGGGGCGGCAGCATCGTGACGCTGAGCTACCTGGCGGCCGAGCGCGTCGTGCCGCACTACAACATGATGGGCGTCGCCAAGGCGGCGCTCGAGGCCAGCATGCGCTACCTGGCCTACGACCTGGGGCCGAAGGGCATCCGCGTGAACGCGATCTCCGCGGGTCCGGTCCGCACGGTCGCAGCGCGCTCCATCCGCGGGTTCGGCGACCTGTACTCCGAAGGCGGCGCGCGCAGCATGCTCGGGCGCAACATCGACGCCCGCGAGGTCGGCGGCGTCGCCCTGTCGCTGCTGTGCGAGGAGCTGGGCGGGGGCGTGACCGGCGAGACCGTGTACGTCGATGCGGGCTACCACGCCGTCGGGATGTTCCTACCCACGTCCGACGAGGGCTGATCACCCTGGCCGCTCCCCGTGCGCGCGACGGGGCCGTAGCCGTTGCACCGGCTTGAAGCCGGTATACTCTCGCCATGTCGGTGCTCCCTTCCTGGACCGGGGCCCTTGGGCGATGGCGCTACGACGGCGTCTGACGCCCGCGTGAACGGCCGCCCGGCGGCGGCCCGGCCCATGGTTCGGAATCGGAGAGACCTTCCTTGACTGACCCCCCTCGCGTCGAGAGTCGCATGCGCCCGGTGTTCCGGGAGATGCTCGCTGACCTCGAGACCCCGCTCACCGCGTACCTGAAGGTCGCCGGTCAACCGTCGTTCCTGCTCGAGAGCGTGGAGCAGGGAGAGCACGTGGCCCGCTATTCCTTCATCGGGACCGGGCAGCGCCGCCGCATCGAGGTGCGGGGCGACCAGGTCACCCTCACCGGTCCGGGCGGCACCGATCGCTTCACCACCCGCGATCCGCTGCGGGCCCTGTGGGACATGACGGTCCGGCCGGCGGCGGCGCCCCCCGAGCTGCCTCCGTTCTGGTCGGGCGCCGTGGGCTACGCCAGCTACGATCTCATCCGCCTCTACGAGCAGCTCCCGGATGCCAACCCCGACGAGCTGAACGTCCCGGACCTGCTCTTCGTCGAGCCCGAGGTGTTGGTGATCTTCGATCACCTGTTGCGCCGCCTCTTCGTCGTCGCCCCCGCCGTCGACGGCGATCCCGGCGACGAAGAGCGGGCTCGCGCGCTCGTCGACGCCACCCAGCAGCGGCTGCACGGACCCCTTCCGGGCGTTCCCGGCGACCGGGCCGGCCGGTCGAGCAGCTTCGCGAGCAACTTCACCCGCGAGACGTTCATGGCCGCGGTCGAGCGCTCCGTGGAGTACATCCGCGCCGGGGACGTCTTCCAGGTGGTGCCGAGCCAGCGCCTGAGCGCGGAGCTCGGCGTGCACCCCTTCGCCATCTACCGGGCGCTACGCTCGATCAACCCCAGCCCCTACCTCGGGTACCTCGATCTCGGGCCGGTCACGCTGGTGTCCAGCAGCCCCGAGAGCCTCGTGCGGAGCGACGGGGTCGCCGTCGAGACCCGCCCCATCGCCGGCACGCGGCCGCGCGGCGCCGACCGCGAGGCGGACGCCGCGCTGGCCGCCGAGCTGCTCGCCGACGAGAAGGAGTGCGCCGAGCACGTCATGCTGGTCGATCTCGGCCGCAACGATCTCGGCCGCGTCTGCCGGTTCGGCAGCGTGCGCGTGTCCGACCTGATGCGCGTCGAGCGCTACAGCCACGTGATGCACCTGGTATCGCGCGTGGAGGGCGCACTGGCGCCCGGTCGCACCCCGCTCGATGCGCTCGCCTCGACGTTGCCGATGGGCACGGCGTCCGGCGCACCGAAGATCCGTGCGATGGAGGTCATCGACGAGCTCGAGCCGGTGCGGCGCGGGCCCTACGCCGGCGCCTTCGGCTACCTGAGCGTGTCCGGCGCCATGGACATGGCGCTGACGCTGCGCACCGTGGTGGTGGCGGGCGGCCGGCTCCACCTGCAGGCCGGCTGCGGGGTGGTGGCCGACAGCGACCCGGCCGCCGAGTGGCAGGAGTCGCTCAACAAACTCGCGGCGCTCACCCGCGCCGTCGAGATGGCCACCGAAGGGCTCGGGTGAGGCCGTGGCGCAGGTCCTGGTCATCGACAACTACGACTCGTTCACCTACAACCTGGTGCAGTACCTCGGTGAGCTGGGGGCGGAGCCCGTCGTGTGGCGCAACGACGCCTTCGAGCTCGACGACGTCGCCCGCATGGCGCCAGCCGGGATCGTCGTGTCGCCGGGCCCGCGCACGCCGGCGGAGGCGGGTCGATCGGTCGAGCTCATCCGGCGCTACGGTGCGCAGATCCCGTTGCTCGGCGTCTGCCTCGGGCATCAGGCCATCGGCGCGGCGTACGGTGCTTCCGTGGTGCGTGCACGGCGCCTCGTGCACGGCAAGACCAGCCTGGTCGAGCACGACGGCAGCGGTATCTTCGAGGGTCTTCGGAGCCCGCTGCAGGCGACCCGGTACCACTCGCTGGTCGTCGAGGACCTGCCCGTCGAGCTGCGCGTCAACGCCTGGTGCGACGACGACGGGGAGCGGGTCGTGATGGGCGTGGCGCACACGGACCAGCCGGTCTGGGGCGTCCAGTTCCACCCCGAGAGCATCCTCACCGACACCGGACACGCCATGCTGCAACGGTTCCTGGACCGGCTGTAGGGGCGACGTTCCGTGCCATGTCCCTACATCAGCGTGTTGACCGTCGCCGGGGGGCGCCATCGCGAGCTGCTGCGCAAGGCCCACGCGCTGGCGGCGCAGACGCTGGACCCCGAGCGCATCGAGTGGGTGGTGTGCCTGAACGGCGGCGACGACGGCAGCACGGCCGCGCTCGCCGCGCTCGAGCTCCCGTTCTCGCTCAAGCTGTTCGAGACCGACGAGCGGCTGCCTGCGGGGGAGGCGCGCAATGCCTGCGCCCAGCGCACCTGCGGCAGCATCCTGCTGTTCTCCGACGACGACTGCCTGCCGGCGCCCGACGCCCTGGCGCGCCACGTTGCGGAGCAGGAGAAGGGGCTGTGCGCCGCCATCGGCAGCGTAGCGTTCGAGGCGGGAGGCGAGCGGCGGTGGTGGCGTCCGACCCGCGTGGGGTACTGGAATCTGAACGGCGCCAACAGCAGCGTTCCGGCGGTGACCTTCCGGCAGGTCGGCGGCTTCGACGAGGCTCTCGTCGGCTACGGAGGGGAGGACCTCGAGCTCGGGTATCGCCTGGCCCGGGCGGGGTTGCCGTTCCGGGCGCTGCCGTCGGCCGCGGCCGTGCACCTCGGCCCCGACCCGCGGTACGGCGGTGACCTATCGAAGGCGCGGGCCGCCGGTGCCAACGCGGCGCGCTTGGGCGCGCGCCACCCGGCGTTGCGGTGGCGCCTCGGCGTCCATCCCGTGCAGGTGACTGTCAAGCGCTGGATGTTCGGCGTCGGCCTGGGAGCGTGGTTCCAGCGTCTCGGCGGCGGCAGCGTCGCCTACGAGCGCGCCTACCTCGAGGGGGCATGCGACCGTGAGAACTAGCGTCCGGGAGGAGCCCGTATGAGCGAGCAACTGCACCCGAAGTCCGACATCGCGCCGATCCTGGGCGCGGTCTTCAACGGCGATACCCTCGGCCGCGCCATGGCCCGCGACGTGATGGGCCGCCTGATGGACGGTCGGCTGTCGCAGATGCAGGCCGCCGCTCTGCTGGCGGCGTTGCGCACGCGCGGCGAGACCGTCGACGAGATCATCGGCTTCGCCGAGGCCATGCGCGAGCGCGCCATCCACGTGCCGGTGCGGCCGGGCGGGCCGCTTCTGGACACCTGCGGCACGGGCGGCACCGGCATCGACACCATCAACATCAGCACCAGTGCCATGTTCGTCATCGCGGCCGGTGGGGTGCGGGTCGCCAAGCACGGCAACATCGGCGTGACCCGCAAGTCCGGATCGGCCGACGTTTTGCAGGCGCTGGGCGCCGATCTCGATCAGAGCCCCGAGCGCCTCGCCGAGGCGATCGACCGTTTCGGGCTGGCGTTCATGTTCGCTCGCAACCACCACCCCGCCATGCAGTTCGTGGCACCGATCCGGGCCGACCTCAAGGCCCGCACGATCTTCAACAACCTCGGGCCGCTCACCAACCCGGCCTCGGCGAACCGGCAGCTCATGGGCGTCTACGACGCTTCCTTGACCGAGCGCCTCGCGGACGTGCTGGGTGGGCTCGGCGTCGAGCGTGCGCTGGTGGTCCACGGCGACCGTATCGACGACTTCACCGTCACCGGCCCGTCGAAGGTGACCGAGCTGATGGCCGGAGGCGAACGCCGCACTTACGTCGTGACGCCCGAAGAGGTCGGACTCCGGCGGTGGCGCCTCGAGGACCTGGCGGGCGGCGACGCCGAGGCCAACGCCGCAGCGCTCCGCGGTGTGCTGGACGGGACCGTCGGGGGTGCCCAACGCGACGTGGTGGCGTTCAGCAGCGGGGCCGCGCTCTATCTCGCCGACGTCGTCGACGACCTTCGCTCGGGCGTGGAGCGCGCGCTCGCGTTGATCGAGGACGGCTCGGCGCTCCGCAAGCTCGAGGCGTACATCGCGTTCACGCGTTCCTGATCGGCGCGGCTAGGCACGCGGGCCCGTATGGGCGAGCAGCGTCGCATATACTCCAAGCGTCCGCGGCGGGGCCGCGGCACAATGGAGGCAGCGAACGCGAGCGCGCCCCCGAGGTGGCGCCCGTCGCCGGCGTGCGCGCAGGGCGGCGACCGGGCACGGGGCGAATGCGAGAAGGAGTGGCCATGGCACAGAAGACGATCGGCAGCACCAAGGTAAAGACCGGCTTCGCCGAGATGTTCAAGGGCGGCGTCATCATGGACGTCGTCACCGCAGACCAGGCGCGCATCGCCGAGGATGCCGGTGCGACCGCCGTGATGGCCCTCGAGCGCGTGCCGGCCGACATCCGGGCGCAGGGCGGCGTGGCCCGCATGAGCGACCCGGGCCTGATCGAGCAGATCATCGACGCGGTCTCGATCCCGGTGATGGCCAAGGTCCGCATCGGGCACTTCGTGGAGGCGCAGATCCTCCAGGCCCTCGGCGTGGACTTCGTCGACGAGTCGGAGGTCCTGACCCCGGCCGACGAGGCCCACCACATCGACAAGTTCGCTTTCACGGTGCCCTTCGTTTGCGGCGCGACGAACATCGGCGAGGCGCTGCGGCGCATCGGCGAGGTCGCCGCCATGATCCGCACCAAGGGGGAGGCCGGCACCGGCAACGTCGTGGAAGCAGTGCGCCACGCGCGTGCCGTGATGGGGGAGATCCGCGCCATCCAGGCGTTGGGGCCGGAGCAGCTGATGGCCTACGCCAAGGACCACGGCGCGCCGGTCGACCTGGTGCGCTCGGTCCACGAGACCGGCAAGCTGCCCGTCGTGAACTTCGCGGCCGGCGGGGTCGCTACGCCGGCGGACGCCGCCATGATGATGCAGCTCGGGCTCGACGGCGTGTTCGTGGGTTCCGGCATCTTCAAGTCCGCCATGAGCGAACAGGACGTCGGCAAGCGGCACGAGGCGTGGCTGCGTCGCGCCGAGGCCATCGTCAAGGCGGTCACGCACTTCGAGGATCCCGAGATCCTGGCCGAGGTGTCGCGCAACCTCGGCGAGGCCATGGTCGGCATCAACCTCGACACCCTCAAGGAGGAGGAGCTGCTCGCCACGCGCGGCTGGTGAGGACCGGAGGGGTCGTCGTCGCGGCGGCGCCAGTGCCGGGCTGCCGGCCGAGCGCCACCGGCTTCGGGCGCGGCCCTGCATGAGGCTTCGCGCAGAGCCCCTCAACTCCGCCTCATGGCCCGCCCTGGTAGCATGAACCTCGTGAAAGTCGTCCAGGGGCTCTACCTGCTCGCCCTCACGGCGGTCCTGTCCCTCGTGGCGCTGCTGGGGTCGTCGGCGCTGCACTGGGCGCAGGATCTGCCCTCGCTCGACCAGGTCGACGCGCTCGAGTACACCTCCAACACCGAGGTCTACGCGCAGGACGGCACGCGCATCGGCACGATCGTGCCGGCGGTGGGCAAGAACAAGGAGCCGACCAACCGGATCCCGGTCACGCTCGGCCAGGTGTCGCCGGCGGCGCTCGAGGCGATCGTCGCCTCGGAGGACGACCAGTTCTTCCGACACTACGGCTTCGACCTCCCCGGCATCGCCAAGGCCACCTACCAGGAGTTCGTCGGGAACTCCAACCGCGGCGGCTCCACCATCACCACGCAGGTCATCAAGAACACGGTGCTGCAGAACATCGCCGGCGAGCGCTCGTTGGAGCGCAAGGCCAAGGAGATCATGCTGGCGATCGAGCTGGAACGCCAGCTCACCAAGCCGGAGATCCTGCAGCGCTACATCAACGTGGTGTTCTGGGGCGGGAACGTCTACGGCATCCGGGCCGCCTCGCAGGCGTACTTCGGCAAGGACCCCATCGAGCTGAACCTGGCCGAGGGCCTCTACCTGGCCCGCTTGATCCCCGCGCCCAACGCCATGCACGACAACTTCGACGCCGCCCGGCAGGGCATGCGGGACGTGCTCGACAAGATGGTCCGGCGGGGAACCATCTCCAAGGAAACCGCCCGGAGGGCGTGGGATTACAAGCTCGAGCCGCGCGGCTGGAAGATCACCTACGACGACAAGGGCAACGTGTTGAAGGCCACACGCACCGGCGAGAACGTCGTGGTGCAGTCGAGCATCAGCTCGGACCTGTCGCGCGGTGTGGTACTGGCGGTCCGCAACTGGCTGACCCAGCGCTACGGCGAGGCCATCGTGTTCGGGCGCGGCGGTCTCAAGGTGTACACGACCATCGACGTGCAGGCCCAGAAGGCAGCCAACGAGGCCAGCCGTACCACCGAGATCCCCAAGGGCGCGCAGATGGCGATCGTGGGCATCGACCCGAAATCGGGCGGGGTGCTGGCGATGGTGGGCCAGAAGCTCGGCCCCAACGAGCCGCCTCAGGAGTTCAACCGCGCCATCCAGGCGTACCGCCAGCCCGGCTCGTCGTTCAAGCCCATCGTGTACGGCACGGGCATCGAGCAGGGTGCGCTGAACCAGGCGAGCATCCTCGTCGACGACAAGACGATCTTCAAGGTCAAGGGCCAGCCCGACTACCAGCCCAAGGAGTGGGACAACGCCTACGACGGCTACCAGACGGCGCGCGAGAACCTCGACCGGAGCCGCAACATCCCGGCCGTCAAGGCCCTCGAGGCGGCGACGCCCGAGGCGGTTGCCGAGAAGGCGCGCGAGCTGGGGTACAGCGTCAAGCCCTACCTGGGCATGGCACTGGGTAGCTTCGAGGTGACGCCGCTGCAGCACGCCGCGGCGCTCGCGGCCTTTGCCAACGGCGGGGTGTACACCGTCCCCTACTTCGTCAACAAGGTCGAGGACGCGCAGGGCAACGTGCTCTATCAGGTGCACCCACGGAGGGCGCGGGTCTGGAGCCCGCAGACGGCCTACATCATGCTGGACATGATGCACGGCAACATCGTCGACCGCAAGCCGTACTGGGCGCTGTCCTGGCGCGCCGAGGTGCCGGGGCACTGGCTGGCGGGGAAGACGGGGACGACCGACTCCGAGCGCGACATCTGGTTCGTCGGGCTCACGCCCGGGCTCGTCGGTGCGGTGTGGATCGGCAACGACGACAACAAGCCGATGCCGAAGCACATGACCTACGCCGACGGCACCACCCACCTGGTGACCAGCTCGCAGCAGCCCATCTTCGCGTTCAACACCTTCGCGCAAGGGGCGCTGCGGGGTCACTCCGCCGATCCCAACGGCTTCCCGGTCCCGGACGGCATCGTGTTCCACAACATCGACCTGAAGACGGGGGCGCTCGATCCGACCGGCACCAAGGCGGCCTTCAAGGCGTCGACGGACCTCAGCACGCAGGGGTTCCTGCCCACGGTGAAGCTCCAGCTCCCGATCGACAAGCGCACCGGCAAGCGTGCCACGGTCGACACCCCGCCCGACCAGATCGAGATGATCGAGGTGGACCCCAAGAACGTCGACGAGTACCTGCCGGCCGGAACGCAGGCGGGCCCCACCGCGCCGACCGGCGCGACGCCCCCACCGAACGGCGGTACCGCGCCCGGCGGGCCCTGAGCCCCGCCCGGCGCCTGCGCCGCCGCGCGCCCCGGCACGTCGGCGAACGGCCGTTCGCAGAAGGGAGCACGACCATCGACAACGACACCCTCACGGCCGTCGAGGGCCTCCTGGTCGGACACTGGACCGACGCCGCCGCCCGTACCGGGTGCACCGTGGTCGTGTGCCCGCAGGGCGGCTGCGTCGTCTCCGGCCTCGCGATGGGTGCTTCTCCGGGCTCCCGGGAGACGGCGCTGCTGGCGCCCGAGAAGACCGTCGAGCGCGCCGACGCAATCCTCCTGACGGGAGGCAGCGCCTTCGGCCTAGCGGCGGCCGACGGCGTGATGCGTTGGCTCGAGGCAGCGGGGCGCGGCCACGTCACGCCGTACGGCCGCGTACCGATCGTGCCGGCCGCTGCGCTGTTCGACCTCAACGTCGGCGAAGCCGGCGTGCGCCCCGACGCCGCGGCGGGTGCCGCCGCGGCGCAGGCGGCCACGGACGCGCCCGTGAGGGAGGGCGCGGTGGGCGCCGGCACCGGGGCGACGGTCGGCCAGTTCGGGGGCCAGCACGGCGCGGTGCGCAGCGGCGTCGGCAGCGCGGCGATGGAGGTCGGCGGCTCCGTCGTCGCGGCCCTCGGCGTCAGCAACGCGGCCGGCAGCATCGTCGACGCCACGACCGGCGCCCTGGTTGCGGGGCCGAGGGAGGCCCTGTCCGAGGCCGCGACCGCGTTCGCCCTCGCGCGGCTGGGCACGCAGACGACGCTCGTGGTGGTGGCCACCGACGCGCCCCTGACGAAGGCCGGGGCACGGGCGCTGGCGCAGAGCGCCCACATGGGGATCGCGCGGGTGACCCGGCCGACCCACACCGTGTTCGACGGGGACACGACCTTCGTCCTCGGCACCGGCACCGGACCGTCGGTCCCGCTCTACGGGCTCTCGGTCGCCGTGCAGACGGTCGTCGCGCGTGCCCTGGTCGATGGCGTGCGGGCGGGGATGGGCGGATAGTCCGACGCGCGCGCGTCGCCCCGGCGCGGCCGCTGCGGGCCACCGGCGTGACACAATGACTGCCGTGGCCGATCCCGCCTCTTACCGACGCGTCGGCGTGCTGGCCCTCCAGGGCGCCTTCCGCGAGCATCGCCAGGCGTTCGAACGCCTGGGTGTGACGGTGGTCGAGGTCCGGCTGCCGCGTCACCTCGACGGTCTCCAGGGGGTGGTGATCCCGGGGGGCGAGTCGACCACCATGGCAAAGCTCATGCGAGACTTCGGGATCGACAGCGCGCTCGAGCGTTTCTACCGGGAGGGCGGAGCGCTCTGGGGCACCTGTGCCGGGGCCATCGAGCTGGCGGCGGACATCGTGGGCTACCCGCATCAGCCGCGTCTGGGCCTCATGGACATCTCGGTCGCCCGGAACGACTACGGCCGACAGGTGGCCTCGTTCGAGGCCGATCTCGACATCGACGGCCTCGACGCGCCCTTCCACGCCCTGTTCATCCGGGCGCCGCGCATCACCCGGGTGGGCGACGGTGTGCGCGTCCTGGCGAGCTACGAGGGCGACGTCGTGGCCGCCGTGGGCGACCGCCTGATGGCCACCGTGTTCCACCCCGAGCTCCTCGGCGACGACCGCGTGCACGCTCTGTTCCTGGCTTCGGTGTACGACGTGCGGCCGGAGTCCGCCCTCGAGACAGGAGAGGCATCGTGAGCAACCTCAAGGACCTGAGCCCGGGCCAACACGTGCCCGACGTCGTCAACGCCGTCATCGAGGTGCCGTCCGGCAGCAGCAACAAGTACGAGTACGATCCCGATCTGGGGATCTTCCGGCTCGACCGCGTCCTCTACAGCCCCATGCACTACCCCGGCGACTACGGCTTCGTGCCGGGAACGCTCGCCGACGACGGCGACCCCCTCGACATCCTGGTGCTGATCACGCGCGCCACCTTCCCGGGTGCGGTGTTGCGCGCGCGGCCGCTGGCCTACCTCGAGATGAGCGACGAGAAGGGGCGCGACCAGAAGCTGCTGGCGGTGCCGGTGGACGACCCGCGCTACGACAGCAACCGCCATCTCGAGACCATCTCACGCCACCGCCTGCGCGAGATCGAGCACTTCTTCAACATCTACAAGGAGCTCGAGGGGAAGCACACCCACGTCGACGGATGGCACGGCATGGACGAGGCGCACACGCTCATCCTGTCGACCGTCGAGGCCTACCAGCGACGCAAGGAAGCTTCGCCGGAAGGAAACGAGGACGGCTAGGGGCGACGAACGACGTTCCGCGGCCGTGCGCGCCGGCTCGCCTACAGGGCGATGCCGGCGTTGTTCTTCTCGAGGGCCCGCTCGGCCCGGTACGAGCTGCGGACGAGGGGATCGGAGACGACCTCGAGGAAGCCCGCCTCGAGCCCGATGTCGCGGTAACGCTTGAAGTCCTCGGGCGGCACCCAGCGCTCGACCGGCAGGTGGGCCCGGCTGGGGCGCAAATACTGTCCAAGCGTGAGGATGTCGACGCCGGAGGCGCGCAGGTCCCGCATCGTCTCCACGATCTCGTCGTCGCGTTCGCCCAGGCCCAGCATCAGGCTGGTCTTGGTGAGCACGTCCGGACGGGCGCGCTTGGCGAACGCCAGCACCGCCAGGGTCTGGTCGTAGCCGGCACGGGGATCGCGCACGGGGTGCGTCAGACGGCGCACGGTCTCGATGTTCTGGGCGTAGACCTCGATGCCCGAGTCGAGCACGTACTGTACGTGGTCGGTGTTGCCCGCGAAGTCGGGGGTGAGCGCCTCGACCGCGGTCCGGGGGCTCGCCTCCTTGATGGCGCGCACGCAGGCGGCATAGTGCGAGGCGCCGCCGTCGGGGAGATCGTCGCGGTCGACCGACGTGAGCACGACGTAGGTGAGGCCCATGCTCTTCACCGACTGCGCCGCCAAGCGGGGTTCGTCGGGGTCGAGCAGGCCGGCCGGGTTCCCGGTGGCGACGGCACAGAACTTGCACCCGCGCGTGCAGACCGACCCCATCAGCATGATGGTGGCGGTGCCTGCGTTCCAGCACTCGGCGATGTTGGGGCAGCGCGCCTCCTCGCACACCGTTGCGAGGCGGTGGCCGGTGACGTTCTGCTTCATGTCCAGGTAGGCGCCCCCCGCGGGCAGCTTGACCTTCAGCCACGAGGGCTTCTGGCCGAGGCCGCCGTCCTCGGCGTTCTCCCCGTTGCGGCGGATGCCGCCTTCGACGGCCTTGACCTGCTTCTTGAACGCACGCGAGTTGATCATGGGGTCGCCCGCTCTCCCGCAAGGGTAGGGCGGTCCTTCGACGGCTCGCCGGTTCCCTCCGGCTCTTCGAACACCGCGCGGAGCGCAGCCACCACCCTCGGCTTGACCTCGTCGAGGGGGACGCGGCGGCCCGTTAGGGAAGCGATGCTCGCCACGCCCTTGCCTTCCAGCCCGCAGGGCACGATGGTGTCGAAGTGCCCGAGGTCGGTGGTGACGTTCATCGCGAAGCCGTGGAAGCTGACGTCGCGCTTGATCGCCACGCCGATGGCGACCACCTTGTCGTTGCCGGCCCACACGCCCGCATAGCCGGGACTCCCGACCGCGGAGATGCCGTACCCGGCCAGCACGCGCACCATGGCGGCCTCGAGGTTGCGAAGGTATTCCTGCACGCGGCGCCCGACGTGGAAGATGGGGTAGCCGACGAGCTGGCCGGGGCCGTGGTACGTGACGTCACCGCCCCGCTCGACGTCGTAGAGCTCGAAGCCCCGCGCACGCAACTGTTCCTCGCTCACGCGCAGGTGCTCACGGCCGCCCTTCTTGCCGAAGGTCACGACCGGCCCGTGCTCGACCAGGAGCAACGTCGGCGGCGCCTCCCCGGCAGCGACCCGGGCGTGCGTCCGCAGCTGCTCGTCCCACGCAGGCCGGTAGCCCATTCGACCGAGATCGTGCACCACGAAGCGTTCCACGGCTCGATTGTACCAGCGCCCCCGACGGGTCCCGGGGAAGCTGCGCGTCATGCGCACTCAGGGTACGAGGCGGAACAGGGTGCCGGCGTAGTCGATCACCAGCAGCTCGCCTGCGCCGTCCTCGGCGAAGCTCGAGATGTGCCTGCCGGTCTCGAGAAGCCTCGCGACCTGCCACGTGCCAGAGGCGCCCGAGCGTGCCGTCCAGATGCGCCCGCTGCCGAAGTCGGCGAAGAGGTAGGCGCCCTGCAGGTCGGGAAGGGCCCCGCCGCGGTAGACGAACCCGCCGGTGACGGAGTTCCCCCAGGCGGCTTCGTGCGGATAGGTGACGATCGGCGCCGTCATGCCACGCGCGTCGCAGCCCTGCGCAGGCCGGTAGCAGTGATCGCCCTCCATCACGTTCCAACCGAAGTTCTGCCCCCCCTGGTCGGTGGCCGGTAGGAAGTCGATCTCTTCGAAGGCGTTCTGCCCCACGTCCCCGATGTAGAGGTCGCCCGTCGCCCGGTCGAAGCTGAAGCGCCAGGGATTGCGCAGCCCGTACACCCACACCTCCGGGCGCGCGCCTTCGCGGCCCAGGAACGGGTTGCCCGGCGCCGGCACGGCGCCTTCCCCCGAGACGTCGAGCCGGAGGATGGTGCCGAGCAGCGTCTGCGGGTTCTGCGCGTTGCCCTGGGGGTCACCGCCGGAGCCGCCGTCCCCGAGGCCCCAGTAGAGGAAGCCGTCGGGGCCGAAGAGCAGCTGGCCGCCGTTGTGGTTGGCGTAGGGCTGGCGCACGTGCAGCAGCGTCGTGCCGGTGGCGGGGTCGACGCCGGTCGCGCCGCTCTGGCGGGTGAAGCGCACCAGCACGCTGTCGCCGCCGCGGTCGGTGTAGTCGACGTAGATGCGTCCGCTGGACGCGTAGTCGGGCGCGAAGGCCAGCCCCAGCAGGCCACGCTCCCCGCCGCTCCGGACGCGGTCCTGCAGGTCGAGGAAGGGGTCCGCGAGGAGGGTGCCGTCCTGCAGAACGCGTACGGTACCGCCCTGCTCGACCACGTACAGGCGGCCGTCCCCCGGGGTCGTCACGGCCACCGGCTGCGACAGGCCATGCGCCAGCGGTTCCAGCCTCTGCGCGACAGCGTCGCCCGCGGCGAGCAGCCCCAGGAGGATCGGAAGCAGGCGGGCGACCGCCGCTCGACGTGTACGGACACCGGTCCTGTTCATGCGTTCAGCCTAGCGGTCCGGGGTCGCGCCGTCAGCGAGCCTCGCCACCGTCTCTTCCGGTAGCGAGCCGTCGGGGCGAAGTCGGGGGAGGGGCAGGCCGCGCTCCTCCAGCCAGCGCGCCTGCCGTGGGTGCAGCCAGCGCACGGCGAGCGCGTTGCGCTCCACGCCGTCGAGGCGGGGGGTGTCGTAGAGGCCCGCCCGCCGGCGCTGCCGCTGGGCCTCGAAGAGGATCACCGCGGCCGCCACCGACACGTTGAGGGAGCTCACCATGCCGAGCATCGGGATCACCACGTGCGCGTCCACGGCGGCCGCGCAGGCCGGCGTCACGCCCTGTTTCTCGTTGCCGAACACGATGCAGGTGGGCTGCGTGTAGTCGACGGTGTCGTAGCGGACGGCGGCATCGGAGAAGTGCGCAGCGAGCACCTGCATGCCCTGCGATCGAACCGTTGCGAGAGCGGCCTCGAGCGTGTCGTGGACGTCCAGCGCCACCCACTTCTGGGCCGAGCCGCTCGTCGCGTTGTACGTGGGGACGCCTCCCGTAGGCCGGACGGCGTGGACGGTGCCGATGCCCACGGCGTCGCTCGAGCGCAGCATGGCAGACAGGTTGTGCGGCTTGTACACGTCCTCCGCGAGCACGGTCAGGTCCGGTTGGCGGCGGTCCAGGACCTGCTGGATGCGGCGGAAGCGACGTTCGGTCATGCCCCGAGGATACCGGGCGCCGACGGGAGCGTCGACGCGATTGAACCGCGCCGTGCCCGTGCCGCGCCCGGGGCCGGTCCGGACCCGCGGCCCTTCCCGCGAACCCCCCGGCTGCCTCCGGGGCCCCCGCGGCCCCCGAGCGCCCGCCTCGGGATCCGTTCCCGCGGGCGCTAGTGCCGTCCAGGAGCGAGCGTTCTTGACACTCTCGTAGCGCCCGACGTATCATCCAGTTTGCGCGCTGCACGGTAGCTCCGGGCTCGCCGAGGTGGCGGAATTGGTAGACGCGCTAGCTTGAGGGGCTAGTGACCGCTTAGGTCGTAGGGGTTCAAGTCCCCTCCTCGGCACCACGCGCACGGGCCGGCGATGAGCCGGCCCGTGCCCTTTGGGAGCCGGCCCGTTCCCCCGGGTCCGGGTTCCTGTTGCGGCTGTCCGCAGGGCGACCGGCTCCGGGTCGGGACCTGCCGGGTGGATTCAATCGGTCCCCGCCCGCATGCACCGATGCCGAGCCGGGGCCGGACGGCGCACGCCACCGTGATAGCCTGAGTCGTGCCCTCGGGCAGCTTTCCCTTCGCCAGCTACCGCAACGGTCAACGCGAGGCGCTCGACGCGGCGCGCGACGCCTTCGCCGAGGGCAAGCGCTTCGTGATCGTCGAGGCGCCCACCGGGTCGGGCAAGTCGGCCATCGCCGTGGCGCTGGCGCGGGAGGCGGGCTCGAGCTACGTCCTCACGGCCCAGAAGGTCCTGCAGGAGCAGTACACGCGCGACTTCCCCGAGCTGGCGCTGATGAAGGGGCGCAGCAACTACCCGTGCCTGGTCGCGCCCACCCATGCGGCGGCGGCGCCTTGCATCGCCGGCCGGCGCTTCCCCCCCGCCTGCGACGACTGCCCGTACTTCGTGGCCAAGGACGTCGCCATGGCCGCTTCCTCGGCGGCGCTGAACTACGCCTACTACCTGGCGGAGCTCAACTACGCCGGCGGCTTCCGCCAGCGTGAGTTGCTGGTGCTCGACGAGGCCCACAACGCCGAGGGCGCCCTGATGGGGTTCGTACAGGTCACGCTGGGCGAGGGCTGGCTGGCGAGGGCGGGCATCGAGCGGCGCCTCCCAGCCCCGCTGGGGACCGACGCCTACTTCGACTTCGCGGAGGACCTGGTGCCGGAGCTGATCGAGCGTGGCCGTGCGCTCGACCTCGAGCTCCGCACGGAGGACCTTCCCGATACCGCGGCGCTGTCGCGCCTGCAGACCAAGCAGTGGCTCGACGGACAGCTCGCGCGCCTGGAGCTGCTCGTCGGAAGCCGCAACGACGACGGTGTGGAGTGGGTGGTCGAGCGCCGGCACACGCGGGCCGGCGAGGCCCTGGCGTTCAAGCCCGTCGAGGTCGCCCCCTTCGCCGAGCCGCTGCTGTTCCACGGACACGAACGCGTCCTCATGCTCTCGGCGACCGTGCTCGACGCGGTGACGTTCCTGCGCGGGCTCGGGATCGGCCCGGACGACGCGGCGGTGATCCGCACGCCATCGATCTTCCCGCCGGAGAACCGGCCGTTGGTGCTCCTGCCCACCACACGCCTCACGCGGCATCACCTCGCCGCGGGCCTCCCGAAGCTCGTCGAGGCCATCGCCGAGCTGTGCGACCGGCATGCCGAGGAGAAGGGCATCATCCACGCGCACTCCTACAAGATCGCGCAGGCCATCGAGCGCGGCCTGCCGCGCGAGCACGCCCGGCGGTTGGTGACCCACCACGACGCCAGCGAGCGCGACGCCGCGCTGAACGCCCACCTGGAGTCCGACGAGCCGACCATCCTGTTGTCGCCGAGCATGACCGAGGGGATCGATCTGGTCGAGGACCTGGCGCGCTGGCAGGTGCTCTGCAAGATCCCCTATCCCTACCTCGGCGATCCGCAGGTGACCCGTCGCATGGAGCTCGACGACGGGTGGTACGACTGGCGGACCTGCCTGAGCGTGGTGCAGGCCTACGGCCGCTCCGTGCGCAGCGAGGACGACTATGCCGTCACCTACCTGCTGGACGCCGACTTCCCGGCGTATCTCCGCAGGCAACGCGGGCGCTTCCCGGAGTGGTTACTGGAGGCGATCCAACAGGATGGATCGGAGCGCTCGGCACCCGGGGCCGGGCGTACGGGAGCCTAGAAGCCGTCGGCCCGGGCGTGGAAGGTGGGTCGTCCCCGCGTGAGCTCGCTCAGCGCTCTCAGCGCCTCCAGGTCGCCGCGTGCGCGGCCCGCCGCCGCCAATAGCTCGGGGGGTGCGCCCTGCCCCAGCAGCGCCACGAGGGCGCGCGCGTCGAGCTCGGCGTCGGCCGGCTCGTCGGTGCGCGCAGCGGTGCAGCCGTCGGGCGTCAGCGCGAGCGCGAAGGTGCCGTCGTTCCACGGGCAGAGGGCGTCGTACAGCCGGATCCGCCACGTACGCGCGTGCGCGGCCCGCAGCGGCGCCAGAGCGGCGGTCAGCTCGACCAGGCGCACCTGCAACAGGGGCGAGCGGATCGATCGGCGGGCCTGGTGGTCCGCCAACAGGGGCTCGCCCGGCGGAAGATGGATCTGGACCTTCGGGGCCTGGCCACGGAACGCGGCCAGGAAGGACCACAGGTTCCGTCTCCCCTCGGGGGTGGCGTAGGCGTAGTCGGTGACGTGGAGCGTGCCGGTTCCGTCGTCCGCGACGCAGAACACCACATAGGCGCCCTCCAGCACGAACGCGTGCCGCGGAGGCCCGTCCCAGGGACGCAGCACGTTCTGCCAGGCGTCCCGGGCGCGATCGTCCCGCGTCAGGGCGAAGCCGTAGCGGGCGGCGAACGCCGCGTGGATCGGCGGTAGCTCCGTAGGATCGTCGGGGCCGATCTCCCGCGCGTCGGGCGGCCGCCGATCCCCGAACACCTCGGGGGAAAGCTCGACCACCTGTCCGTTGGGCAGCGACTCGAAGCCGTAGCGGGCGTAGAACCGCGGGTCGAACGGGTGCTCGGCGCACCAGCCCACGCCCTCGTCGCGCAGGCGCTCGAGCCAGCGACGCAGGAGCGCCTCCACGTGACCGTGGCGGCGCGCCCAGGGAGCCGTGGCGACCGCCGCCAGGCCGCCCACCGGGTGCCGGGTGCCGCCGATCCACGCCTGGAAAGGGTAGACGGTCGCGGCGCTGGCGAGCCGATCGCGCTGGAAGCTGCCCAGCGTGAAGGCGAGCGTGTGCCGCAGATGCTCGCGCAGCCACGTCTCGGCCCGTGGGGAGAGCGGCCCGAACGACACCAGGGCGTTGCGGAGCAGGTCGTCGATCCGGTCCTCGGGCACGGCCCGGATGTCGTAGGCGTCCGGGACGTGCGTCAAGACGCCTCGAACGGCAGGTACATCGGGCGCTCGGCGTTGGTCCGGAGCACCATCGTGGTCTCGGTGCGCTCGACCCCTTCGAGCATGAAAAGCCGGTCGAGGAAGCCGTCGAGCGCCTGGGTGGAGGCGACCCGCACCTTGGCCACGTAGGAGTAGGTGCCGGCGACGGCGTGGAGCTCCTCGATCTCGGGAAGGCTCAACAGGCGGTCGACCAAGCCCTGCGCGGGCTTGCGCGGTTGCGGTGCGATCGCGACGAAGGCGCAGATCGGCAGGCCCACACCGTGGGGGTCGAGCACGGCGCGGTAGCCGCGGATGACGCCGGCCTGCTCGAGCTTGCGGATGCGCTCGCCCACGGCCGGGGCGGAGAGCCCGACGGCCTTGGCGATGCTGGCGTGCGAGGCGCGCCCGTCCTCGCGCAAGATGTGCAGGATGCTGCGGTCGACGGCGTCGAAGTCCATGGTGCACCGAAAGCCTAGCACGGCGGTGCCCCGTCGGCCACGGCGCGCGGGGCCCCCTCGGGCGCCTCGTGGCGTGCGGCACCCCTGGTAGCATGCGGCGCATGCCATACCCCTGGTAGCATGCGGCGCATGCCATACCCCTGGTAGCATGCGCTGTGCGCGTCCTGTTCATCGGCGACATCTTCAGCACGCCCGGCATGAAGGTGGTGCAGGCCTACCTCGAACAGGCGCGCGACGACTACGACTTCGTCATCGCCAACGGCGAGAACGCGGCCGGTGGCTTCGGGATCACCCGGAAGCACTTCCAGCAGCTACGCAATGCAGGGGTGGACGTCGTCACGCTGGGCAACCACGGTTGGGATCAGCAGGAGGCGATCGAGCTCGCCGAGGAGACCCCGCGGCTGGTCCGCGCGGTCAACTACCCCCCCGGCACCCCCGGTGTGGGCGCGGCGACGTTCGAGGCCCGTGGCGGCGAGCGCATCACCGTCGCGCAGGCCATGGGGCGGGTGTTCATGGACGCGCTCGACGACCCCTTCCGGGCCGTGGACGCCGTGGTCGAGGACGTGCCGGAGGGCCAGGCGCTCCTGCTCGACTTCCACGCCGAGGCCACGAGCGAGAAGAAGGTCATGCTCTACCATCTCGCGGGCCGCGCCAGCGCGGTGATCGGAACGCATACGCATGTCCAGACGGCGGACGAGGCCATCGTGCGCGGGACCGCCTACATCACCGACGCGGGCATGAGCGGGGTCCAGGCGTCGTCCATCGGCATGGGGTTCGAAGAGGTCCACGCCCGCTTCGTGCACAAGCTGCCGCGCCGCTACCGGCCCGCCCAGGGCCGCGAGACGCTCTGCGGCGTGGTGCTGGAGCTCGTCGGCGGGAGGGCGCGCTCGATCCGGCGGTTGCAGTGGCCAGCCCCTACCGGGGACCACGGGGACTAGCCCCGTGCGCCAGCCGGCGCGCCCCGGCGGACGGCCGGGCGGGCGCGAGACCCGGACGCCGGCGCCGGCCGCGATAGAATCGGCCGCGTGAGCGCCGATCGAGCCACCGACCACGACAGCCCACAGGACGCCTTCGAGCAGCTCCGGGCCGACGTAGGCTTCCTGGGAAGCGCGTTGGGTACGGTCCTGCGCGAGCTCGAGGGGGAGCGTCTGTTCGAGCTCGTCGAGACCGTGCGCGCCGGCACCAAGCAGCGCCGCTCCGGACGGCAGGGCGCCGCCGCCGACCTGCAGGCGCGCGTGGCCGCCCTCGATCTGGCCACGGCCGAGCGCCTTCTGCGGGCCTTCACCGTGTACTTTCAACTCATCAATCTCGCCGAGGAGATCCATCGCGTGCGCGTCAACCGCCTGCGCGACGCGCACGCCACGCCGGAGGCGCCGCGCCCCGAGTCGGTGGCGGCGGCCGTGCGCAGCCTGCGCGACCAGGGTTGGACCCGTACCCAGGTGCGCACGTTCATGGAGCGCCTCGATATCGGGCTCACGCTCACCGCACACCCGACCGAGGTCAAGCGCTACACCGTCCGGCTCAAGCTCGAACGCATCGCGGCGGCGCTCAGGCGCTCGAGCGAGCACGAGCTGTCGCCGCAGCAGGAGGCCCGTCTCGAGGACGAGGTGTTCGCCGAGATCGCCACCTTGTGGCAGACGCGTGAGCTGTTCGCGGTCAAGCCGACGGTGCTCGACGAGGTGAAGAGCGCGCTGTACTACTTCCGGCGCTCGTTGCTCGACGCCGTCCCGCGCCTCATGCACGACATGGAGGAGGCGCTCGACACCGTCTTCGGCGAGGCCGACAACCTGCCGGTGCCGACGGTGCTGGTCTTCCGTTCCTGGATCGGCGGCGACCGCGACGGCAACCCCTTCGTCACCCCCGAGGTCACGCGCGAAGCAGTCACCCTCCAGGCGGAGGTGGCGCTCGACGCCTACCTCGCCGACGTGGACGCCCTGGTGCAACGGCTCTCGCTCTGGGAGCGGAGAGTGACGCTGACCAAACGGTTCCGCGACGACCTCGCAGACCTCGTCGAGCGTGAGGGCCCACCCGCTCGGTTCCCCGAGGAACCATACCGCCAGAAGCTGGCGTACGTGCACCTGTTCCTCGAGCGCGAGCGCGCTTCGCTCAGGCAGGGTGGCCCGCCCGGCTATCCGGGCGGCGCCCAGGGCCTCGTGGACGACCTGGCGCTGGTGGAGAGCACACTCGAGACCGGCCAGGGCGGCCGCGCGGCCCGCTCCTTCGTGCGGCCGGCGCTCCACCGGGCCGACGCCTTCCGCTTCCACCTCGCCCCGCTGGATCTGCGCGAGCACTCCCGGGTGCACGAGACGGCGGTGGCGCAGCTCCTGCGGTACGCCGGGGTGGCCGAGGACTACGCCGGGCTCGACGAGGACGCCAGGGTCGCGGTGCTCGAACGGGAGCTGGCCTCGCCGCGTCCGCTGGCGCCGTCCGGAGCGGCGCTCGGCGCCGAGGCCGAGCGTACCCTTGCCTTCCTCGAGGAGGTCCGGCGTACGCAGGCGCGGTTCGGTGAGGCGGCGACCGGGAGCTACGTCGTGAGCATGACCGAGGGGGTTTCCGACATCCTGGAGGCGCTCGTGCTGGCGAAGCAGGCGGGCGTGTCGGCCATCGACGGCACCCCGCTCTTCGAGACCGAAGCGGACCTCCGGGCGGCCCCCGACGTCATGGAGCGGCTCTTCGCGGTGCCCGCCTACCGGCGCCATGTGGAGCGGCGCGGCGTGCAGGAGGTCATGATCGGGTACTCCGACTCGAACAAGGACGCCGGCTTCCTGGCCGCGAACTGGGCGCTGTACCGCGCGCAGGACGGTGTGGCGCAGGTTTGCCGCGAGGCCGGTGTGCCGCTGCGGATCTTCCACGGTCGGGGGACCAGCATCGGTCGTGGGGGCGGTCCGGCGGGGCGCGCGATCCTGGCGCAGCCGCCCGGTAGCCTCGGGGGCCGCATGCGGATCACCGAACAGGGCGAGGCCCTGGCGGCGCGCTACGCCGACCCCGATCTCGCCCACCGTCACCTGGAGCAGGTCCTCCACGCCTTCATCCTTTCCTCGGCACGTGACGCGGGCCCGCTCCCCGCGTTGCCCGAACGCTACCGCGAGGCGATGGAAATCGCCGCGCGCGCCGCCAGGGAGCGCTACCGCGCGCTCCTGGAGAGCGACGGCTTCCTCGAGTTCTTCCATTCGGTGACGCCCATCGAGGAGATCAGCCGGCTCGACATCGGTTCGCGGCCCGCCCGGCGGACCGGCGACCGCTCGCTCGACAACCTCCGCGCCATCCCCTGGGTGTTCGCCTGGACGCAGTGCCGCGCCAATCTCCCCGGCTGGTTCGGCCTCGGCTCCGGGCTGGCGGCGTTGCCGCCCGAGCTCACCGCCGAGATGGTGCGCGAGTGGCCGTTCTTCCGCACGCTCATCGACTTCGCGCAGATGAGCCTCGCCAAGGCCGACCTCGACATCTTCGAGCGCTACCTGACGCTGGTGCCCGACGGGTTGCGGGAGCGGTTCCGGGGCCTCATCCGTGAGGAGCACGACCGGACGGTCGAGCAGGTCGAGCGCGCGACCGGGCACGCATTGCTCGAGCACGACCCCACCTTGGCGCGGTCGATCGAGCTGCGTAACCCCTACGTCGATCCCATCAGCTTCCTGCAAGTCGAGCTGCTAGGTCGGCTGCGCGCGTTGCCCGACGAGAGCCCGGAACGCGAGGGGCTGGAGTACGCCGTGCTGGTGTCCCTGCTCGGTGTGGCGGCCGGCATGCGCAACACCGGTTGAGCCACGGCCACGGACGGTCACCCCACGATGAAGCGGGATGAAGCCTCTGGTATAACCATCTCATGGCGTTCATGGCGAAGCCACCTATGCTGACGGTCCTACGATGAGGAGTCGCGCATGAGTCTTCTGATGAGCGGCGGCCCCGTTCTGGTCGCAATCCTGCTCGTCTCGCTGTACGCCGTCTACCTGTTCTTCGAACGCTTCCTCAAGCTCTCCAAGGAGCGCCTCGACAGCGACGTCCTGATGGGGCGCGTCAACGCCGCGGTGCGCGAGCGCGACCTGGAGCTGGCGCTGGCCGCGTGCGAGCAGCACGGGGGCCCCGTCGCCCGGGTGCTGCGCGCGGCGCTGCTGCGCCTTCCCTACGGCCGGTCGGCGGTCGAAGCTGCGTTCCAGGAGGCGTCGCTCCAGGAGGAGCAGAACCTGACCCGCGGCCTGCGGCCGCTGGCCGCCATCGCGCAGATCGCGCCCATGCTGGGTCTTCTCGGTACCGTGACCGGCATGATCCTCGCCTTCTCCGAGATCGCCAACCAGGGCACCGGCAATCCCTCGGTGCTCGCCGACGGCATCGGCCAGGCACTGGTGACCACCGCGGCGGGGTTGATCGTCGCCATCCCCACGGTCATCGGCCAGAACTATCTGGCGAGCCGGGTCGACACCATCCTGATGGAGATCGACCGGCGCCGTGAGGAGCTGATGGGGAACGTGGTCCAGGCCGTCGCCGCGCGCAAGGAGGAGACGTCCCGGGCGGAGCCGCAGGCCGCCGAGCGAGGGCTCTCGGCGTCGCGGGCCGCCCCGCAGGCGTAAAGGGGCTCGACATGCGTGATGCGCGCGGCCGCAGTCGTCTGAGAGCTTCTCCCAGCCTCGACCTCACCCCCATGGTCGACGTGGTGTTCCTGCTCGTCATCTTCTTCATGGTGTCCACCACCTTCATCACCATGGAGTCGGGCCTCCCGGTCGACCTGCCGACGGCGCAGACCGCCGTCAGCGAGCCTTCCACGCTTCCCACCGTCACCATCACCAAGGACGAACAGATCTACGTGGGGGGCAAGGTCGTGACGCAGGCGCAACTGGTCGACGAGGTGCGCGCCAGGATGGCCGCCACCGGCTACACCACCGTCGTCCTTCGTGCCGACGCGAGCGTCCCCCACGGGCTGGTCGTGACCGTCATGGACCTGATCAAGCAGGCCGGCGCGAAACGACTCGCCATCGCGACGGGGGGCTGATCCCCGGCGTGACCCGCCTCGCCGATGCGTGGCGCGACCCGGACAAGCGGCGCGCCCTCCTTCTGTCGGTCACCGTCCACCTGGTGGCGCTGCTGTTGTTGGCGGTGTTCCTCAGCTCCCCCAGACCCCGCAAGCTCGACCACTACCTCGTCGTGACCCTGGGCTCGCCGCAGCGGTCCGAGACCACGACGCAGGCGCCGGCCGCCGAGGCTTCCGCGCCCCAGGCGTCGCAGCCGCAGGTCGCCTCCGGCACGATCGGTGAGCCCCAGGCCCGGAGCGCCCCGCAACCGAAGCCCCAGGCCACCGAACCGCAACAGGCCACGGCACAGCCGCCCGCGCCGGCACAGCCGCAGCCGCAGGCGCCACAGCCGGCCGAGCAACCGCAGGCCCCGCCTGCGCAGGCGGCCGAGGCGCCGGCGCCCAGCCTGACGCCCCCGGCGCCGCCGGCACCGACGGCGCCGGTGCCATCCCAGCAGGCAGGGGCGCCCACCGCGGCCACGCTTCCCGAGATCAACCCCGTGCCGCTCCAGCCCAGGCAGGCGCCCCCTTCCATCACCATCCCCAGGCCGCATGCCCAGGCCGAGGTCCCCCAGGCGACGACACTGGCCATCACGCCGCAGTCCAGCGTGAAGCCCGCGGAAACGGTGCCGTCGCCGCAGGCGCAGGTCCAGGTGACACCCGCCCAGGCCGTGCCCCGGCCCCGGGCGTCCGCCAGCGTGGCGCGGAGCCTTCGTGCGCCAACGGCCCAGGCCCGGGTTGCGGCGGCACAGCCTCTCCAGGCACCGCAGGCCTCGGCCCAGGTCGCGGCCCCGCGGGCTCTGCAGGCCCCGCAGGCGTCCGCCACGGTCGCGGCGCCGCGCACGTTGCAGGCGCCGCAGGCGAGCGCCACCGCCGGGACCGCCCGCAGCGTGCGGGTGACGCCGCAGGTGTCCGTCAGCGCTCCCCAACAGGTCCCGGTTCCGACGGTGCGCGCCGAGGTCCGGGCGCCCGCGCCCGCGACGGGCGCACCGACCAGCAGCGGCGCGCCCGCGGGAAGCTTCGATGTGGCCACCAACCGTGCCGGCACGCGCACGCCGGGAGGGAACGCGCCGTCGGCCGGGCAGGTCGGCGGCGACACCCGGGCCAATGCCTCCGGGCGCGGCAGCGTCACGTCGCCCGACGGCAGCGCCAGCGGAACGGGAGCGCCGGTCACCACGCCGGCACCCTACCGGCAACAGCTCGAGCGACCGCTCGCGGTACTGGTGGACAACGTCCACGGCTATCCGCAGGCGGGTCTCAAGCAGGCCTCGATCATCATCGAGATGCCGGTCGAGGGCGGGCTGACGCGCCTCATGCTGATCTACGAGAGCGCAGATCCCGGGCAGGTAGGCCCGATCCGGAGCGCGCGCGACTACTTCGTCAAGATCACCGACGCGATGAACGCCGTGCTGGTGCACGACGGAGGCTCACCGGGGGCCATGATCGCGATCGGGCAGGGGACGCTCCCGACGCTGGATGCGCTCCACCGCGGCGATCTGTTCGAGCGCGCCGGCCAGCGCAAGGCGCCGTACAACCTCTACAGCCAGGGGGACGCGCTGCGTCGCGCGGTCAACCACCTGCTCCCTCCGCGGACGCGCGTGTTGACCGGGACGATGTACCGCCCGCCCGCCAGCGATCCCACGATCATGAGCGTCACGGATCGCTTCAGCGCGGACTACAAGACGGGGTTCCGCTACCTGCCGACGCTCGACAGCTACCGCTGGGTCCGCGACGGAAGCGGCGCCAACGACGCGTCGGGGGAGAACGTGCTGGTGGACGCGGTGGTGATGGCGAAGATCAGCGCACGGCCGCTGCCGGACGACCCCGAGGGCAGGCTCTACATCCCCCTCCAGGGCGGGCCCGCCACGCTCTACGTCCACGGTCGCGCGGTACGCGGACGCTGGGACCTGGCCGGGGGCCTGCGCTTCGTGACGGAGAGCGGGCAGCCGGTCGATCTGGCGCCGTTCCGGACATGGTTCGTGATGACGCCGACGTACGACCAACGGGTGGAGCAGTAACGGCGTCGCTTCAGTCGTCGGCGCGGGCGACGGTCTCGTCGAAGAACAGGCCCCGCATGCGAAGCCGGTAGCGCTGCTCGGCGACGTCCACGTCGAGATAGCTGTACTCGTCCTGGTAGCCGTTGGTGTCGAGCAGGATGGCGCGCCCCTGGGAGGCGATGTTCACGCCGCCGCGTACCGGCGTGTGGCCGTAGACGCCGAGACGGTAGGGCGTGCCTTCGAGGAAGTCCCGCTCCTCGTAGATCCAGCGGCGCCGGTTCTCGAGGTAGAAGCCGTTGTCGTAGGTGTTGTGCTCCGGCAACGGCCCGACGTGCGCCAGGTGCAGCTCCTCGATCACGATCTCGGCGGGCCAGGCGAGGATCCACTGGCGGATCTCCGGATCCATCTCGCCGCCGTAGCCGACCTTCCACTCCAGGTGCGAGACATCGTCCGTGCGCAGCGGGCCCTGCTCGGGGTGCACGGCATTGAAGTCGTGGTTGCCCATGAGGATGACCATCTTGTCGGCCGGCAGGCGATCCTGGAACCCCTTCACCTCACGCAGGAACGTTGTCTGGGCCTTCTCGGCACGTTCCAGGTGCCGCGGGTTGTATTCGTCGTAGCGGCGCACGTTGATGAGGTCGGCGTAGCGTTCCCTGCTCTTGGCGTGCACGAGGTCCCCGAGCAGCACCAGCCGGCTGTCGCTCTGCACGAACGACGTGGTGGGTCGCTTGCCTTCGTCGGAGAGGTCCGCCTCCTGCAGGATCCGCCACAGCTTGTCGGCCTGCATGTGGATGTCCCCTACGACGATCACCCGCACGGCCGGCCCCCGTTCCCGCTGCGTGCGCAGGTCCCATGTGCCGCGGAAGGTTGCTCCCGGCCGGAGTGTGGGGTGGCGGTCGGAGGTGCGGCGCCCATCGGCGGGATCGGGATCAGCGACTGGCCTGCGTCTGGAGGAGCGGAAGCGGATCGACCGGCTCGTTGTCGACGCGGATCTCGAAGTGGAGATGGGGGCCAGTCGAGTGCCCGGTGGTGCCCACACGCGCGATGACCTGGCCCTCCTGGACCTTCTGCCCCTGCTGGACGAGCAGTGCCGATGCGTGCCCGTAGTAGTAGGCGGTATTGCCGCTCTTGACGATCACGCACAGGCCGTACCCGCCGTTCCAGCCTGCCAGGACCACGGTGCCGCCGGTCGCGGCGCGGATGGCCTCCCCGGCGTTGCCCGCGATGTCGAGGCCGGTGTGGAAGTTGGATCCGTCCACGCGAAGCTGACGGTAACCGAAGTGCGAGGTGATGGGGCCGTGGATCGGCCACATCATGCCCGAGGCCGGCGCGGGCGTCGGGGTCGCGGTGATGGACCGCGCGGCGCCGAGCTCGCCGGCGGGCACGACGCGAAGTGTCTGCCCGGCGAACAGGTTGCTCGAGGGCAGGTCGTTCGCGCTCATGAGCGCGGCGACGGTGGTGTTGTAGCGGTGGGCGATCGACCACAGGCTGTCGCCCTTGTTGACCGTCACCGTGGGAGGCACGGGGCCGCCGGTGTCCGTGCTGGGGCCCGCGTACCGGCCGGGCACCTTCAGGCTGTCGCCGGGGTGGATGATGCTGCTCGAGCCCAGGCCGTTGGCGCTCGCAAGGGCCGAAACGGTGACCTGGTAGCTCTGGGCGAGGTTCCACAGGGTATCGCCGGGCTGGACCCTGATGACCAGCGGCGCGGGCGCGGGCGTACTCGGCCGCAGCTTGAGCGTCTGGCCGGGCTTGATGGTGGACCCGCCGAGGTCGTTGTAGGCGATGAGGTCGTCCACGCTGAGGTGGAACGCCAGCGCGATGTCGTACAGGGTGTCGCCCGGCTGGACCACGTAGGCGTCGGGCGTAGCGTTGCCGTCCTGCGGAAGCTTCAAGCTGGCGCCCGGCTTCAGCGCATCGCCCACCAGGCCGTTGGCCTGCCGCAGAGCGTCGACGGTGGTGCTGTAGCGTTGCGCCAGGCCCCACAGCGTGTCGCCGGGTTGCACCGTGATGGTGGTGCCCTGTGCCCAGGCCACCGAGAGGAGCAACCACGCGAGCGTCAGGCCGAGGACGAAAGAGGGTCGGCGACGAGGCATCCTGCCTACAGTACCAGAAGCTGCGCCGCAGTGAGTGGAAAGAATTCATGTCCGGCGGTCGCGAACGCATGTGCCGGGAGGCCGGCCACGGCGGCCCGCGCGGACCGCGACGTTCAATCGCGCGGGTCGAGAAGCCCGTCCAGGGCGGTAGGTAGCTCGATCGCCAGCAACCAGCGCCGGCCCAACTCGGTCTCGAAGGCGACGTAGGCATCGATCTCGGGGCCGTCGGCGACGCCTTCGATGAGCCTCTGCTCCAGCCTGCGTGCTTCGCAGCGGAGCGCCTGGGTGGGGAGCTTGGAGAGTCGTTCGAGCATGCGGGCTCCTCTCGGCTTGGATCGAAGGGAGTCTAGCAGCGGCCCACTTACGACATTCTCAACCGTCGCCCGGCGCGGCGCCGGCGATCACGCGCGTGCCCCCCCCGCTCAGGCCCCGGCGGGCGCCCTCGGCGCTGCGTCCGTCGGCGATCACGGCGAAGGGGGCGCCCAGCTCGACCGCCCGGAGGGCGGCCTCGACCTTGGGGATCATGCCGCCGCCGATACGCCCGTCCTCGATGCGTGCGCGAGCTTCGCGCCCCGTCAGGACCGGTAGCAGGCTGTCGGGCCGTCGGGCATCGTCGAGCACACCCGGCACGTTGGTGAGGAAGACGCAGCCCGCGGCCAGCGCGCCGGCGACTGCTGCGGCGACCTCGTCGGCGTTGACGTTGAGCGGCTCCCCCTCGGGGTCGAGGGCCAGGCATGCCAGGACGGGCACGAAGCGGGCCGCCAGCAAGGCAACGAGCGCATCGCGGTTCACGCCGCTGACCCGTCCGACGCGCCCCAGCGAAGGGTCGAGCACCTCGGCCCGGACCAGGGTGGCGTCGCGGCCGCTCAGGCCGAGGGCGGGGCCGATGTCCTGCGCCAGCCGCTTTCCCAGCAGCGTGAGCACCCGTTCGACCACCGCCAGGATCTCGGGCGTGGTCACGCGCAAACCCCGCACGAACCGGTGCTGCAGGCCCGCCTCGTCGAGCGCCGCGTTGATGAACGGGCCCCCTCCGTGGACGACGACAGGATCCGCCCCGGCGTCGAACAGCGCGCGCAGCTCCGAGGCCACCGTGCGGCGTGTGGCGTCGTCGGTCATGGCGTTGCCGCCGTACTTGACGACCAAGGGCATGGGCCAGTCTAGCCCGGTGGACGCGCCGGCGATCGGGTAGGGAGCCCGACACGGCGTGCCGGACGGGCCTCGTGGTAGATTCGGACGCACCTCGCCGTGGTGGCGGCGTGCCTCCGGCCGTTGCGCCACCGGACGCTCGAGGGGGAGAGGAGACGAGGTGGACCCTAGCCCGTCCCTGGTCTTCGGCACCGACGGTTGGCGCGACGTCATCGCCGACCGCTTCACGTTGGCCAACGTCCGCCTCGCGGCGGCCGCCTACGCGGAGCATCTCCTCGAGCGGGGGGCCGGGCGCGTGGTGGTGGGTCACGACACGCGCTTCGGAGGGGACCTGTTCGCCGGGGCGGCGGCCGGCGAGCTTGCGGGTCACGGGCTCGAGGTCCTCCTCTCCGACGGCTACCTGCCAACCCCCGCCCTCTCGTATGCCGTGAAGCACTACCGCGCGGGCGGTGGTGTGATGCTGACGGCATCGCACAATCCTCCCCACTACCAGGGGTTCAAGCTCAAGGGCCCGTACGGCGGCACCGCCACCGACGAGATCTACCGGGACGTGGCGCGTCGCGTGGGAGCGGCCAGGCCCGTGGGCGGGGGCGACGCCGGCAAGATCGAGCGGTTCGACGTACGCGAGGCCTACTACCGTGCCCTCGAGGGCGTGCTCGACATGGACGTGCTGGCGAATGCGCGGGGCCACATCTTGCACGATGCCATGGGCGGTGCGGCCTGCGGGTGGATGACGGGGTTCGCGTCCTCGCGCGGGCTGAGCCTGCAGATCGAGCCGGTCCACGGGGAGCCGCACCCGCTGTTCTACGGCGTGAACCCCGAGCCGATCGCCGGGAACCTCGCGGACACGCGCGAGCGCATGCGTGAGGCCGACGCGTGGTTCGCCGCGGCGACCGACGGCGACGGGGACCGGCTCGGCGTGGTCCTGCCCGGCGGAACGTTCTTCGACGCGCACCAGATCTTCGCGGTGTTGCTCGACGAACTCTCGCTCGACGGACGACCGGGATCGGTCGTGAAGACCTTCACGGTGTCGCGCGTCGTCGAGCGCCTCGCGGCCTCGCGCCACCGGCCCGTGGTCGAGACGCCCGTCGGCTTCAAGTACATCGTCGACGCGATGCTGTCCCAGGACGTGTTGATCGACGGCGAGGAGTCCGGCGGCATCGGCGTGGCAGGGCACATCCCGGAACGCGACGGCATCGTCAACGCGCTGTTGCTGGTGCAGGGCGTCGGGCGTAGCGGGGCGTCGCTGCCGGAGCGCTTCGCCGCCATCGAGCGCGAAACCGGGTGGCGCCACGCCTACGACCGGCTCGATCTCCACCTGTCGGGCAACGCACTCAAGGACCGCGTGCTGGCGGAACTCCGCGACCCGCCGGCGCGGTTCGGCGGGCGCGCGGTCACGTCGGTGGAACGGCTGGACGGCGTCAAGCTCAACCTGGCCGACGACGCGTGGCTCCTGTACCGCGCCAGCGGCACCGAGCCGGTGCTAAGAATCTACTGCGAGGCCCCCACGTCCGAGGACGTGAGGGACCTGCTCGATGCGGCGCGCGCCTGGACCGACACCCTCGGCTGATGGGCGAGGGGGCGGCCACGGCGTTCAGACCTGTCGGAATCCCTTCGGGCTCCGCGACAGGACCTCGTGGCCGCTGTCCGTGACGACGGCGAGGTCTTCGATGCGGACGCCCCCGAACCCCGGCACGTACACCCCGGGCTCGATGGTCACCGACATCCCGGGGGCCAAAAGATCGTCGGAGCGCGTGGACAGGCGCGGGCCCTCGTGGATCTCGAGCCCGGTGCCGTGACCCAGCGAGTGCGCGAACGCCTCGGCGAGACCGTGCTTCGCCAGCAGATCGCGGGCGACCCGATCGAGCTCCTTGCCCGTAAGCCCCGGCGCCACCGCCGCCAGGGCCGCCTCCTGCGCCTCCAGAACGGCGTCGAACATCCGGCGGAGCTCGGCATCGATGTCGCCGACGGCCACCGCCCGCGTCATGTCGGCGTGATAGCCCTCGTACACCGCCCCGAAGTCCATCGTGACCAGATCGCCCGCCTCGATCGTCTTGTTCGAGGCGACACCGTGCGGCATGGCGCTGCGGAGGCCGCTCGCCACGATGATGTGGAAACCCGACCCGCCGGCGCCCGCGAGGCGCATGTGGCGTTCCAGCTCCAGCGCCACCTCGATCTCGCGCACGCCCGGCCGGAGCATAGGCACGACGTTCTCGAACGCCTCGTCGGTGATCCGCGCGGCCTCACGGAGCCTGGCGATCTCGTTGGCGTCCTTGATCAGCCGGAACGGCGCCAGGAACGCCTCCGTCGCCATCGGTTCGCTCCCTAGGCGCTCGGCGATGCACCGGAAACGCTGCAGGCTAAGATGCTCGCTCTCGACGGCGAGGCGAACGTCGCCCACGATCTCGGCGAGGTGTTCCTCCCAGTTCGACGTGATGACGACCTCGATGCTGGACTCCTCGGCCGCCTGCGCCGTATAGCGGCCGTCGGTGAGCAGCGCCGCCCGCTCGCCCGTGACCACGACCACACCGTCGTCGGGGCTGGTGAAACCCGAGAGGTAGCGCACGTTGGCGGGCGCCGTCACCAGCAGGGCCCCGGCGCCGATCCCCGCGAGCTTGCCGCGCACGTCCGGCAGCAAGTTCACCTTGCCGCCTCCACGATCGCCAGGAGCTGATCGGCGTCGAGGCTCGCGCCGCCGATGAGGCCGCCGTTGACGTCGGCCAGGGCGAGCAGCTCGGCCGCGTTGCCCGGCTTCATGCTGCCGCCGTAGAGCAGCCGCAGCGCCCGGCCCGTGGCGCCGTAGCGCGCCACGACGGCTTCGCGGATCGCCGCCCCCATCTCCTGCGCATCGTCGGCGGTGGCGGTGCGTCCCGTGCCGATGGCCCAGACCGGCTCGTAGGCGATGACCAGGGAAGCCGGATCCGTCACGCCGATGTCCTCCAGATCGCCGTCGAGCTGCGCCAGGACGACCTCGCGTGCCCGGCCTCCGAGTCGCTCCTCCTCACGCTCGCCCACGCACAGGATGGGCACCAGGCCGGCCTCGAGCGCGCGCATGAGCTTGGCGTTGACGAGCGCGTCGTCCTCGCCGTGGTAGGCGCGGCGTTCGGAGTGGCCGACCACCACGTAGCGCGCGCCGGCGTCCCGCAGCATGGCCGCGGAGACCTCGCCCGTGTACGCTCCTTCGCCGTGCGCGCTGACGTCCTGCGCGCCGAGCGCGACGTCGGTGCCGCGTGCCAGGGCAGCCATGGGCGCGAGGTGCGTGGACGGCACGTTGAGCAGGACGTCGCAGTGCGCGTGCTCGGTGTTCTCGAGGCGTTCGAGGAAGGCGTGCAGCCACGCCGTGGCCTCGCTGGGGAGCTTGTGCATCTTCCAGTTGCCGGCGATGAGCGGTCGTATACGGGAGTTCGGCGATGACATGCGTCACGATACCGCAGGCATCGTGGACGCTCGGGGACGGCCACGGCAAGGGGCCGGGCGCTGGCGGGCCGGCCCCTTGCCGTGCGGATCGGTGCTAGGACGGTCTCAGGCCTGGACGCCGGCCTCCCCGCGCTTGCCGCCGCGCCGGCGGCCGCGGTTGGGGCCGCTTCCGCCGCCGCTGGCGGTGCGATGCTCGAGCGCCGCGACGCCCCCGACCAGCGCCAGCTCGAGCACGCCGTCGAGATCGCTGACCTCGTGGAGCTGCAGGCTCTTGGTGAGGTGGGTCGCGATGTCCTTCATGTCGGCGTTGTTCTTCTCGGGGAACAGGATGTGCTTGATCCCCGCCCGCTTGGCGCCCAGGATCTTCTCCTTCAGGCCGCCGATGGGGAGCACGCGGCCGCGTAGCGTGATCTCGCCCGTCATCGCGACGTCCTTGCGGACCGGCGTGCCGGTGAGCGCGCTGATCAGCGACGTGGCGAGCGCCACGCCGGCGCTGGGCCCCTCCTTGGGGGTCGATCCGGCGGGAACGTGGATGTGGATCTCGCTCTCGTCCAGCGTCCCCTTCGGGATGCCGAAGCGCTCGGCGTTCGACTTGGCGTAGGTCAGCGCGGCCCTAGCGGACTCCTTCATGACGTCGCCGAGCTGCCCGGTGAGCACCAGCCCGCCCTTGCCGGGCGTGATGGAGGTCTCGACGAACAGGATGTCGCCGCCGACCGGGGTGTAGTACATGCCGGTGGCGACGCCCACGAGGTTGTCTTCGGCTTCCGACTCGGGCGTGAACCGGTGCGCGCCCAGGTACCCTTCGAGGCTGCGCTCGGTGATGCGCACCCGCTTGGCGTCGCCTTCGGCGATGCGCCGGGCCGCCTTGCGGCAGAGGGTGCCGATGATGCGCTCGAGGTTACGCACGCCCGCCTCGCGCGTGTACGAGGTGACCACACTCGAAAGCGCGCCGTCGGACATGCTCAGCTGGTTGGCCTTGAGGCCGTTCTCGACGATCTGGCGCGGCAGGAGGTAGCGCTTGGCGATCTCCAACTTCTCTTGCTCGATGTAGCTGGAGAACTCGATCATCTCCATGCGGTCGGCCAGCGCCTCCGGGATCTGCTGCGCGTAGTTGGCCGTGGCGATGAACAGCACCTCGGAGAGGTCGAACGGGACGCCGAGGTAGTGGTCGACGAAGTTGTTGTTCTGCGCCGGGTCGAGCACCTCGAGCAGCGCCGAGGAGGGGTCGCCCTGGTAGGATGCGCCGAGCTTGTCGACCTCGTCGAGCAGGAAGACCGGGTTCTTGGTGCCCGCCTGGCGGATGCCCTGGATGATGCGCCCGGGCATCGAGCCGATGTAGGTGCGGCGGTGCCCCCGGATGTCCGACTCGTCGCGCGCGCCTCCCAGGGAGATGCGCACGTACTCGCGGCCGAGCGCCTTGCCGATCGACTTGGCGATGCTGGTCTTGCCGACGCCGGGAGGCCCCACGAACAGCAGGATCGGTCCCTTGTTGACCTCGAAGGCATCGAGCTCGCCCTGCTGCGCGCGCTCCTCCTTGAGCTTGCGCACCGCGAGGTACTCGAGCACGCGGTCCTTGACCTTCTCGAGCCCGTAGTGGTCCTCCTCGAGGATCTTGGTTGCCTTGCCGATGTCGAGCCGGTCCTCGCTGCGCTTGTTCCACGGCAGCTCGGTGATGGTGGTCAGGTAGGTGCGGATCACCGAGGCCTCGGTGGAGTCGGGGTGCATGCGCGAAAGCCGGTTGAGCTCTCGCTGTGCCTCCTTCATGACCACGTCGGGCAGCTCGAGGGCCTCGAGCTTCTCGCGGAATGCCTCGACCTCGTCCTCGTCCTCGTCGTTGCCGGACAGCTCCTTCTGCAGGGCCTTGATCTGCTCGCGGAGGAAGAACTCGCGCTGGTTGCGGTCGATCTCCTCCTTGACCTCGCGCTGCAGTCGACGCTGGGTCTCCTGCAGCTCGAGCTCCGTGTCGATGAGCAGCAGCACCTTGCGCAGGCGCTCCTCGATCGTCGGCGCTTCGAGAACGCTCTGCTTGTCGGGCAGCTTGAAGTCGAGGTGGTAGGCGACGTAATCGGCGAACTGGCCGGCGTCCTCGAGGTTCATGACGAACTGCGCGACCTCGTGCTGGACCTGCCGGCTCCCGTTCTCGACGAGATCGGCGAACTTCTCCTTGAGCTCGCGGAAGGTCGCCTGGACCATCACCTCGTCGCCTTCGGGGACGCCGATGGGGCTCACGTCGGCCTCGATCAGTCCCGTGGAGCCGTGGTAGCGATCGATGCGCACGCGCGCGAAGGCCCGGACCAGCATCTGGATGCTTCCGTCGGGGTTCTTCTTCATGCGCATGATGTTGCAGGCCGTGCCGACCTCGTAGAGGTCTTCGGGCGTGGGTTCCTCGACGTCGCGATCGCGTTGGCTGGCGATCACGATGGTGCGGTCGCGGTCGAGCGCGGCGTTGATGGCGCGGATGGAGATGCCCCGACCCGCGTCGATCGGCATGACCATGGTGGGGTAGAGCACGCTGCCGCGCACCGGGCACACCGGGATCGGAGCGCTGAAGTCGGTGGGGGTGGGAGTCTCTGCCATGGGCTCTCCTAGCCTTCGCGTAGCGCGGGGCGCTGGGCACGGGGGCGAACTATGTGGAGCGCGCGTTCGGGATCCACGCTCGGTAGGGTCAGAATCTGAGTCAACACGTATCAAGTTTACTGTAGCTACGAGGCTCAGCTGGAAGGTGGCTTACGTTCGTCGTGTGGCGCCGGCCCCCCGACCCTCGTGACCCCAGCAGCGGCCAGGGCGGCGCGCCAGTCCCGACAGTATAAACCCCAGGTCATGGCCGAAGGCGGTCCAAGGAACGGTTCCGGCGGTGCAGGACGGCCGTTGCCGCGGGGCCTGTGGTAGCGTGGGCGCGCCATGGCCGACGTCACCCATGCCCTGAAGGAGGCCGTCCTGGCCGCACTTGCGCGGCTCGATGTGGAGGGCGCCGAGGTCTCCATCCAAGAGGTGCCCGCCGACAAGCCCGGGCACTACGGCACGCCGGTCGCCTTCACGCTTGCGCGCAGCCTGCGCCGCAACCCGGCGAGCATCGCGCAGGACCTGATCGCTGCGCTGGAGCTTCCCGAGGGCGTGGAGCGAGCGGACGCCGTAGGGCCCTACATCAACTTCCAACTCATGCCGGGCGCCTTCGTCGAGCAGGTGGTGCTGGCGCCGCCGCGTGCCGTGGGGGAGGGGCTGAAGGTCGTACTGGAGCATACGTCGGTCAACCCCAACAAGGAGGCGCACGTCGGGCACCTGCGCAACATCGTGCTGGGAGACGCCTGCGCCCGCATCCTGCGGGCGGCAGGGAACGACGTCGAGGTGCAGAACTACATCGACGACACCGGGCGGCAGGCGGCCGAGAGCCTCTTCGCGGTGGAGTACTTCGGCGCCCGGTACGACGGCGAACGCAAGTACGACCACTGGCTCGGCGAGCTGTACGTGCGCCTGGGGGAGGCCAAGGACGACGATGCCGAGGCCATCGACCGGGGGGTGTCGGCCGTCATGCACCGCCTGGAGCGCGGCGAGCTCCGCGCCGAGGTGGAACGCGTGGTGGTGTCGCAGCTGGAGACCTTCCACGCACTCGGAGCCGAGTACGACCTGCTGGTGTGGGAGTCCGACGTGGTCCACGGCGGCTTCCTCAGGCGCGGGTTGGAGGTCCTCGAGGCCAGCCCCTACGTTGCGCGGCCGACCGAGGGCAAGTACGCCGGCGCGCTGGTCATGGACGTGTCGGAGTTCCTGCCCGGCCTCGAAGAGACCCACGTGGTGCTGGTCCGTAGCGACGGCAACGCGATGTACGTGGCCAAGGACATCGGCTACCAGTTCTGGAAGGCGGGCATCTTCGAGGGGCTGCGGTTCCGTAGCTTCGCGCCGCAGCCTTCGGGGGCGCTGCTATACACCAGCGCGCCGGACGGGCACGAACACCCCGACGGACGGATCTTCGCGCACGCTCAGGAGATCATCAACGTCATCGACGTGCGCCAGAGCCATCCTCAGATGCTCGTGCGCACCGCGCTGGCGCTGTCCGGGACCGAAGCGGGGGCGCGAGCCTTCCGGCACTCCCACCACCTGGCGTACGAGGTCGTCACGCTGGAGGGGCAGCCCATGAGCGGACGGAAGGGCGTCACGCTGTCGATCGACGAGGCCCTCGCCGAGGCGACGCGACGGGCGCGCGCCGTGGTCGAGGAGAAGAACCCCGAGCTGGCGAGCATCGACACCGTGGCGCGGCAAGTGGGTACCGGAGCGCTGCGCTTCGGCATGTTGAAGAGCGAGGCCCGCAAGATCATCGATTTCCGCTGGGAGCAGGCGCTCTCGCTCCAGGGCGACAGCGCGCCCTACGTGCAGTACGCCCATGCGCGCGCCTGCAGCATCCTGCGAGCGGCAACGGCGGCGGCCGTCGGCGGGGAACGGGCCGACTTCACCGCGCTCGGCGTGCTCGAGGTGAGGCTGGCCCAGGTGGTGCTGCGCTTCCCCGGCGTGATCGAGAGCGCGGCCCGGGAGCTGGCGCCGCACCAGGTGGCGCAGTACGCGCTCGACCTGGCAACGGCCTGGAACGGCTACTACAACCACAAGGGCGCCGACGGACGACCCGACACCCAGGTGCTCAAGGCCGCGCCAGGCCTGCGCGAGGCCCGGCTGGCGCTCGTGGACCGCGTGCGCACCACGCTCGCCGAGGCGCTGGGGTTGCTCGGCATCGAGGCGCCGGAGGAGATGTGATCGGAAGGGTGGGCCACGGCACGGGACCGCGGTCCCACCCGAAGCCGGCGGTTACGGGAAGTGGACGACGTAGTCGGCGGTCAGCAACTGGCCGTCGAGCTTGAAGGTCAACCGACCCTTGATGATGTGGCCGGACGCGGGAACGGGGCTGAACTTCACCTGGATGCAGCCCGCCGCCTGGGTGGTGTTGAAGATGCTGTCGAACAGGGCGCTGAGGTCGGTGGCGTCCTGCACCTGGGTGTAGGTCCCGCCCGTCTGCGAAGCGATGTCGATCAGATCCTGCGCGTCGACGTAGCTCCCCAGACCCACCGTGTAGACCTTCACGCCGGCCGACTGGGCTGCCGACACGACGTTCGCCGGCGTGCTCGAGGAGGCGTTGTCCGCGCCGTCGGTGAGGAGCAGAGCCATCTTGTTGCTGCCGGTGACCGCCGCGAGGTAGTTGGCGCTGTCGACGCCGGCGTCCCACAGGTTGGTCGTGCCGCCGTCGTACGTTGCCGCGTCGATGGCGTTGTCCAGCAGGGTCTTGTCCGACGTGAGCGCCTGGTGCAGGTAGATGGCCAGGTATCCGGACGTGGGGCTCGTGCTCGTGTCGAACGACGCGACGGCGGCACGATCGGTCGAAGCCATGCGGGCGACGAACCCCTTGGCGGCGTCTGCGCGCAGCTTGGTGGGGTCGCTGAAGGACATCGAGCCCGTGGCGTCGAGCGTCAGGATCCCGGTGATGTCGCCACTACTGCCGGTGATCTGACCACAGATCATGGCGGTGGCCGAGTACGACGTCGCGATCGGGCCACCGCTGTCGGCCACCGACGTCACCGTGGCGGAGACGTCCGAAAGCGTGCCCGTGGACACCACGTTCCCCTGACCGTCCAGGGCGCTGACGCTAAGGTCGGCGGTACCGCTCGCCGCATCGAGAGCGGTCACGCCGTTGAACGTTGCCTTGGACGCGCCACCGCTCGACGTGGTGCACGCGGACAGCAGCCACGCCGAAGCAGCCAGAGCCAAGTACAACCATACGATCCGTCGCATCACGAAACCCCTCCTAAAGGACCGCCGCGGCATGCACCGCGGCATGACGTGCCGCTCCACGAAGCCGATCTAACGCATGATACGGGCAACGTGTCGGTCGAGAACCGCGTCCGTCACGCAGCCGCATCGGCGGGGTGTGAGCGCGGAGCGGCTGCACGTGGCCCGCGCGTCGGTCAACGTGGCGAGCTGAGTCCTTCGGCCAGAACCTCGATCACATGCTTGGCGTGCCTGGTCGTGCCCTCGGCGATCTGGTGCCGACAGCTGAAACCGCAGGCGACGGTGTCGCCGGCGTGCTCGCGCACGGCCGGGAAGAGCCTCTGTTCGCCGATGGCCATGGAGAGATCGTGGTGGCCGTAGCCGAACGACCCGGCCATGCCGCAGCAGCCGGAGTCCACCTCGCGCACCTCCTCGGACACCCATCCCAGGACCGCCCGTGTCGACGCCGTGCCCAGCACCGCCTTCTGCTGGCAGTGGCCGTGAAGCATGGCCTCTCCGGGCCGCTTCTCGAACACGGCCGCGGGATCGATCTCGCCGCGGGTCCACGCCTTGGCGAGGAACTGGTCGATCATCAGCACGTTGTCGGCCACGGCGTCGGTGCGCGCGCCGGGGAGCAGGCGCCGGTAGTCGTCGGCCAGCGCCGTGATGCACGAGGGCTCGAGCCCCACGACCGGGACGTTGCGCTCCACGTAGGGGTGGAGGCGCTCGACGTTGCTGCGGGCCAGCGCCTTGGCCTCGCGAAGCAACCCCTTGGAGAGCTGCGGTCGCCCGCAACATCCGTACGGCACCAGCTCCACCTGGTATCCGAGGGCATCCAGCACCTCGACCGCCGCACGTCCCGGCGCGGTTTCGTTGAACATCGTCCAGGTGTCGGCGAACAGGGCGACGCGACGGTCGCCCGGCTTCGCGCTCGCGGCCGGGCGGGCCCGCTCGAACCAGTGCCGGAACGTCTCGTCGGCATAGCGCGGCAACACCCGTCGACGATCGACATCGATCAGCTTCTCCATCGCCCAGCGCACCGGGGCCGTGGGCAGAAGGGCGTTGGCGAGAGGCGCCAGGCGCTGTCCGAGCGGCGCGAGGCGCGCTACGTTGCCGATGGCACGGACGGACAGAGGCGTGCCGTGATCATCGTAGTAGTGCTGCAGGAACTCGTACTTGATCGTGGCCATGTCGACCTGACTCGGACACTCGGCCTTGCAGGCCTTGCACTCCAGGCACAGGTCGAGGACGTCGTAGACCTCGCGGCTGGTGAGCCCACCGGGCATGCGGCCGTTGAGCGCGTCGCGCAGCATGTTGGCGCGCCCACGCGTGCTGTGGTCCTCGTCGCGCGTGGCCATGAAGCTCGGGCACATCGTCCCGGTGCCGACCTTGCGGCACGCCCCCACGCCGTTGCAGTTCTCGATCGCCCCGAGGTAGCCCCCGTCGGCCGAGAAGTCGAAATGGGTGGGTAGCTCGACCTCGGGGTAGTCGGCGCCGTAGCGGAGATCCTCGGTCATGGGCGGGCCGTCGACGACCTTGCCCGGGTTGAGGAGGTTCGCCGGGTCGAAGGCGCGCTTGATCGTCTTGAAGTCCTGGTAGAGCACGGGGCCGAACATCGCGGGGTTCTGGTAGGACCGGATCAGCCCGTCACCGTGCTCGCCGCTCCAGGACCCGCCGTACTTCTCGACCAGCTCGAACACCTCGCGGCTGATGGAGGCGAAGGCGCGCACGCCGGCCTCGGTCTTGAGATCCAGGTGGGGTCGCAGGTGGATGACGCCGACCGACGCATGAGCGTAGAACACGACGTGCACGCCGTGGCGGCGGCAGACCTCGCTGACCTCGGCGATGTAGGCGGGAAGGTTCTCGACCGGCACCGAGCTGTCTTCCACGAAGGGGGTGGGTTTGTTGCGTCCCTTGACCGTCGAGTAGATGCCGAGCCCGTCGCGCCGGAACTGCAGGATCTCGGCCTGCTGGTCGGGTGCGGTGGCGACGTAGGTGGCGTAGGAGAGTCCGGCGATGTCCTGGTCGGCCTGCAGGCTTGCAAGGCCGGCGCGCATCTCCGTTTCCGACGCGCCGTCGAACTCGACCATCAGCACCGCGCCCGGGTCGCCCTGGAGCCAACCGAGCAGGGGCTCGAGCGCAGGGTTCTGCCGGCCGAGCACGAAGATGTCGCGGTCCATCAGCTCGACCGCCGAGGGTCCGTGCCGGTTCACGTGCTGGACCGCCGTGAGCGCCTGTTCGAGAGTCTCGAAATGCAACATGGCGAGCAGCCTGTGGGTGGGTACCGGATCGAGGTGCACGGTGACGTCGAGGATCACGGCGAGGGTGCCCTCGCTGCCGCACACCAGCTTGGCCAGGTTGAACGGACGCCCCGCCACGAACTCGTCGAGGTTGTACCCGCCGACGCGGCGCATGATCTTCGGGTAGCGCGCGTCGATCTCGTCGGCGTGCTCGGTCGCGATGCGGTGCACCGTCCGGTAGAGCTCGCCTTCGCGGTCCTGTCGCGCCAGTTTCGCCTGCAGGGTCGCTTCGTCCACGGGGCCGAGCTCCAGCTCGGTGCCGTCCATCAACAACACACGCATGCGAAGGACCTGGTCGACGGTCTTGCCGTACTTGATGCTGCGCGTTCCCGCCGAGTTGTTGGCGACCATGCCGCCGATGTTGGCGCGATTGGTGGTGGAGATGTCGGGCGTGAACTGCAGACCGTGCGGCGCCAACCGGGAGTTGAGATGGTCGCGAACCACGCCGGGCTCGACGCGCGCCCAGCCCTCCTCGAGGTTGACCTCCAGGACGCTGTCGAGGTACTTCGAGACGTCCAGGACGAGCGCGCGCCCGACGGTCTGGCCTGCCAGGCTCGTGCCGCCGCCGCGCGGCAGCAACGGCACGCCGTGGCGTGCGGCGAGCTCGACCGTGGCACGCACGTCGTCGGTCGTGCGCGGCACCACCACCCCGATCGGCCGGATCTCGTACGGGCTGGCATCGGTCGCGTACAGCGTGCGGGCGGTTTCGTCGAAGCGGACCTCGCCTTGCACGCGTGCGTTCAGCTCTCGCTCCAGGCTGACGACGGTCAAAGGGTCCACGGGCGACGGCGACGCGGCGGGGCTGGTCATGCCGTCAGTATCGCACGCCCCTCACGGGATCCGGCGGACCGGGTCAGCGGCCCACCGGGCCATCGGTGACGGTTTCCAGCGAGGCCGGCAACGCCCTATCGGCCGGCACCGCGTCCGCGAGCGACGGCGCCGCCCCGTCACCGAACAGGGTCTCTACGCTGTGCGCGAAGCCCGCGTCGTCCAGGAAGCGGTAGGCGGTCACGAAGCGCAGCAGCAGGTGGCGCTGGAGAAGCCCGTCGAGCAGGGTGTCGGACGAGTACGGGTCGCGCTTCTGCCCGCTCAGCACGTGGCCGCTGCCGTCGACGAGCTCGAGTTCCTCCAACGCGGAGCGCACGCGCGCAGCCTTGTCGTGGTCGAACGGCAACGGAAGGCCCCTACGCAGGGCCACGAAACCGCGGCGCACCTCGTCGAGGGTCGGGAAGCGCAGAGCCTGGGCCTGCAGGGCCGTCAGCGCCGGCGGTTCGAGATCGAACCCGATCCTTGAGGCGCGTTCCATCAAGGTGCGGAGCGCGAGGACGGCGTCGTCGCCGGGGAGGCCCTTGAGCCACACGTCGCGCGCGCCGGGCGGCGTTCGGTCGAGGGTGGCGAGTAGCGCTTCGAGATCGGGCGGGTCCAGGGGCCGGGCGTCGGACAGGCGACCGCGGATCACCCTGGGGACCGGCGAGGGGGCTTCGCGCGCTTGCCCGTCGGCCGGAGCCAGGGTCAAGCGCTCGAACGGCCGCACCGCCTCGGCCACGAACTCGAGCGTCTTCTTGTCGCGCCACTCGTTCTCGGCCAGCGTCACGGCCGCGTTGACGCTCCCGCCCGTGGGCAAGGTGCCGGCGAGCGACCCCATCGTCCAGGCCACGCCCTTCACGCCGCCGATCCGCAGTTGCAGCGTGGAGCCCTCGCGCCCCACGGCGCGGGCACTGTCGAGACGGTCGGTGAGCGCGAAGACCGGGGCCGGGTGCCCCTCTCCGAACGGCTCGAGCGTCCGGATGGCCTGCCACAGCCCGACCTCGATCTCCTCGCCCGAAAGCACGGCGTCCGCCGTGATCTGCGGTTGCGGTCGGGGGAAACGCGCGGCGTAGGTGTGGATGGCGTCCCGGAACTGCGGCAGCTTCGCCATGTCCATGGCGAACCCGGCGGCCTGCTCGTGGCCGCCGAAGCGCAGGAGGTGCTGCGAGGCCGCGCGAAGCCCGCCGACCGCGGAGATGCCGGGGGTCGAGCGGACGCTCCCCTTGCCCTTGGCAACGATGTAGACCGGCTTGTAGAAGCGCTCGAGAAGTTTGGAGGCGACGATGCCCATGACCCCTGGATGCCAGCGCGCGTCCTCCACTACCAGCGCCGGCGCCGCCGGATCGACGATCTCCAGGGCCTGGGCGAACATCTCGTCCTGGATACGGCGCCGGTCCTGGTTACGGGCGTCGAGGTAGGCGGCGAGCTCGCTCGCCCTGCGTTCGCTGGCGGTGGTGAGCAGTTCCAGGCCCAGATCGGCCTCGCCCAGCCTGCCCGCGGCGTTGAGCCTGGGGGCCACGACGAACGCCACCTGGCGGGCGGTGATCTCACCGCGAAGGTGCGACTGCCTGACGATCGCCCGAACGCCCGCCCAGCGCGAGTCCGCGAGGCGCTCCAGGCCGGGCACGATGAGCGCGCGGTTCTCGCCGAGCAGGGGAGCCACGTCGGCGATGGTGCCGATGGTCGCGAGATCGGCGTAGTCGTCCGGCCGGTCGAGGCCGAGGCGGCGGCGTAACGCCCACAGCAGATGGAACGCCACGCCGGCCCCTGTGAGCTGCGGAAGGCCGTCGCCGGCGAGCGGCGAGGTCGCCGGGTGGACGATGAGGCAGTCGGGCCGAGCGTCGCCGGGCGTGTGGTGGTCGGTGACGATCACGTCGACGCCGGACTCCTGGAGCCGGCGGATCTCGTCGAGGTTGGTGATGCCGCAGTCGACCGTGACGAACAGATCGCAGCGCTCTGCATGTTCCTGGACCCGGTTGGGGTGGATGCCGTAGCCGTCGGTGAGCCGGTCGGGGATGAAGGGCTCGACGCTCGCTCCGAGCTCACGAAGGCCCAGGGCCAGGATGGCGGTTCCGCTGATGCCGTCCGCATCGTAATCGCCGTGCACGAGGATGCGCTGGCGGTCGCGGATGGCCCG
>Ga0114931_10000188_pt1 | contig 70819 bp, 60 predicted proteins | sample 2SBtaG_FD_89579 | JGI IMG/M metagenome (GOLD analysis project Ga0114931, IMG submission 89579) | Deep subsurface microbial communities from Kolumbo volcano to uncover new lineages of life (NeLLi) - 2SBTROV14_V59a metaG | ecosystem: Environmental > Aquatic > Marine > Volcanic | place: Kolumbo... | reverse complement strand
TCCCACCGGCCTTGCCCTTCGTGCGCGCGCTGATGGTGCCTGGGTAGCGCCGGCAGCGTTCAGCCTGGGGTTTGGGCGCCTGGCGCAGTCGATATCGCGGCTTGGGGTCAGCCTGTTCGGGAGAGGTGTGTCTGGATGGCGCATTTTCGCGTCATGTCGGGCATCGACCCGTTGGGAGCCGTCGAGCCTCGGCCTCACCGCCGGCAACATCGGCAGGAATGTCATCGATCGGCCTTGGTTCGGGCGTTGTTCCTGGCCCTTGTCCCGGGTTGGGGGCCATCCGAGGTTTGTTTCCTCACGAAAAGGGTGGCACCGGATTATGGGGGGGCCATCCGAGGTTTGTTTCCTCACGAAAAGGGTGGCACCGGATTATGGGCAGACTATGGAGGGCCGGCTGGTAGAGTAAGACGGTCTGTGTGAGCAGATTTCCTTGAGGGTTCAGACATGTCGGAAAGATTCTATATTACGACGCCGATATACTACGTCAATGGTCCGCCGCATATCGGCCACATCTACACCACCGTGGTGGCGGATGTCGCGGCGCGGTACCAGCGACTGGCCGGCGCAGACGTCTATTTCCTGACCGGTACCGACGAGCATGGCCAGAATATCGAACGCGCCGCGCGCGAACGGGGGATTACGCCACAGGAGCATGCCGACCAGATCGTCGCTGCTTATCCACCGCTGTATCGGGCGCTACACATCACCCACAACGACTTTATCCGCACCACCGAGGCGCGCCACGCCGTGGGCGTCGAGGCCATCGTCGCCCGCATCGCCGCCGCTGGCGACCTTTATACCGGTCGGCACGAAGGCTGGTACTGTGCCTCCTGCGAGGCCTACTACACGGGGAAAGAGCTGCTCGGCGAGCATGCTTGCCCGACCCATGACACACCGGCTGAGTGGCGCTCAGAGGAAAACGTTTTTTTTCGCCTCTCCGCCTACCAGCAGCCGCTCTTGCGCTGGTACCACGAGAACCCGGATGCCGTGCAGCCCGAAAGCCGCCGCAACGAGGTGCGCGCCTTTATCGAGGGCGGCTTGCGCGATCTGTCGGTGAGTCGCCAGGGTCTTAACTGGGGTATTCCCTTTCCGGGCCATGCCGGCCACACGGTCTACGTCTGGCTCGATGCGCTCACCAACTACATCAGCGCCCTCGGATTCGGCCACGGTGAGGACGAGCGCTACCATCGATTCTGGCAGCATGGCGGCACGCGGCTGCATCTCGTGGGCAAGGACATCCTGCGCTTTCATGCGGTCTACTGGCCGGCGTTCCTGATGTCTGCGGGCCTGCCCCTACCGACTACGGTCTTCGCCCACGGCTGGTGGTTGCGCGATCAGCGCAAGGTCTCGAAGTCTTCGGGTAACGTGGTCGATCCAGGCGAGCTGATCGGGCATTTCGGCGCCGATGCGCTGCGCTACTACTTGCTGCGCGAAATGGTCTTCGGGCAAGACGCGAGCTTTTCCGACGAAGCGTTCATCGATCGCTACAACAGCGACCTGGCCAACGATTTGGGCAATACCCTGAGCCGGGTCGTCACCTTGAGCCGGCGGGCCTTCGACGGCAAGACGCCACCCCTGGCCGGTGATCCGCAGCTTCAGGCGGCGGCCAGCGAAGCGGTGGCCGCCTACCGCAGCGCGATGGATGGCTTCGCGTTCCATCGCGCAATCGAGGCGCTGTGGCGGCTGTTGGCGCAAAGCAACCGATTCTTGGTCGCGCGTGAGCCGTGGAAGAAGTTCAAGGATCCGACGCAGCGGGATGAGGTTGCTGAAACTTTGTTCAACGTTCTCGAAGCCGTGCGCATCGTCGCCTGCGGTCTGATCCCCATCATGCCCGAGAAGGCCGCGGCCGTGCTCGCGGCGCTGGGCGAACAGCGCCCCGAAAGCCTCGATGATCTGGCCTGGGGCGCGACCGAGACAGGAGCAGATTTGCCGGCCACGCAAGCACTTTTCCCACGCATCGACAAGGCCGCCTACCTGGGCTCAGCCCCCAGCCCTGTGCTGCGCAAGGTGGCTGAGCCGTCAGCGAACCCCCAACAAGCGGACCCCCATCAAGCAAACCCCCAGTCCGGCGAGGAGCGCACCGTGATCAGCATCGACCAATTCTTCGAGACCCAGTTGCGTGTTGCCACGGTGTTGGCAGCAGAGGCGATTCCGAAATCGAACAAGCTGCTCAAGATCACAGTTGATGCGGGAGAGGCGGATCCTCGCATTGTTGTGGGTGGTATCGCCAAGCAATATGAACCCGAAACCTTGGTGGGTCAGCAGGTGGTCGTCGTATTCAATTTGCAGCCAGCCAAGCTGATGGGTGTTGAATCCAACGGCATGGTACTCGCGGCTTCAGAGGATGGCGCTCCGGTGTTGGTTCAACCCCATCGACCGGTGGCACCCGGGACCCGGGTGCGTTGACCCGAATGCGCGGCGGTCCGATCGATTCGCATTGCCACCTGCAAACGCTTGGCGCAAGCGAGCGCGAGCAGGCGCTCGACCAAGCACGCGAGCGAGGGGTCTCCGGTTTTCTGGTTCCGGCAATCCAGCTCGATGATGCCGACCAGGTGCTGGCGCTTTGCCACCGGCACGACGATGTCTGGTGCGCTCTGGGCGTGCATCCGCACGAGGCCGCGACCTGGCGCGAAGGCGATCAGGATCGTCTGCGGGCCTTGCTCGCTGACCCCAAGGCGGTGGCCGTGGGTGAGTGCGGTCTAGATTTTTACTACGACCACGCGCCGCGCGCGACGCAAGAGGCGACGCTCCGCGCGCAGTGGCAACTGGCCGTTGAGCTCGACCTGCCGGTGGTGGTTCACAACCGCGATGCGAACGACACCATGCTCGGTGTGCTCGCCGATCCCGCATTCGCCACCCTGCGGGCTGACTTTCATTCCTTCGCTGGCGGCCTGGCGATGGCGGAGACCCTGCGCGCACACGATTGCTATTTTGGCTTCTCCGGAATGATCACCTTCAAGCGGGCTGACAACGTCCGCGAGGTGATCGCCATGACGCCGCGCGAGCGCATGCTGGTCGAGACCGACACCCCGTACCTGGCGCCGGTTCCCTACCGCGGAAAACCCAACCGTCCGGCCTACGTGCTCGAAGTCGTCGAACGTCTGGCGCACGAATTGCGCGTGAGCACCGATGAGGTGGTGGCGTTTACCAACGACAGTTTCTTTCGGCTGTACGCGAAAGCCGCCGTGACCTGAGCTTCGCTTCAGCCATCGTTACCAGCGTCGCTGGCGACGATCTCGGCGGGCAGGAGGGTTTCGTGGACATGCAGCCAGACCCAACCGCCCGGCGCCCCAGCATGGCGTTCGAGCAGCGCGGAGGACTGCCACGCGCGTGTGCCGGAGCGGTCGTACTGCCATTCCTCGTAGGTCACCAGGCACAGATGATCGCTTAGCCTGCGCTTTCGAGGCCGGCGAATCTCGATGCGGAAATCGCGATCAGCACGGCTGCCGTACGCCTCGGCGAGCATCGGCAGTAGCTCCGCGCGCGCTTGCAGGCGGCCATCCGGGCCAATGATCTGGAAGCTTTCGTCGAGCGCCGCCTCCACGCGCGCGAACGCTACGTGATCGTTCGCCAGGTGGCCGGTGAACCAGTCGACGAAGAATCGGTGCAGCGAATGAACCTCTTGAATGCAGGGATCTTCAACCATCGGAGCCTCCGTGCTGGCGACACCAGCGACGAGCAGGAGCAGTCCGAACCCAGCGCCGAGCAGCCCGTGGCGGCGTTTCATGCCGGATTGGGGATGTCGATAAAACGAACTTCGAGACCGAACGCTTCGCCCAGATGCTCGCCGAGCGCGCGCGCACCGAGCCGCTCGGTGGCGTGGTGTCCGGCGGCCAGCACGTGGATGCCAGCTTCGCGCGCCAGGCTCATGAGCCATTCGCGCGGTTCGCCGGTCACCAATGCGTCGAGTCCGGCCTCGAGTGCGGGGTAAACGGCGTCGGCACCGGCTCCCGAGACGATACCGATGGTGCGCACCTGCTCCGGGCCGCCGGGGAAGTGAAGCGGCCGCTGGGCGTAGATGCGCTCGCTGCGTGCCACCAGCTCGGCGCTGGGGATGGGGTCTTCAAGCCGTCCGCAAACACCCACCGGTAGCCCCTTGGCCTCGGCGAAAGGCTCGATGTCGATGAGGCCGAAGGCGCGGGCGGCCACCGCATTGTTGCCATAGATCCGGTGGCGATCGAGCGGCAGATGGTAGGCAAAGAGGTTGATTTCTGCGTTGATCAGCGTGCGCACACGACGGCCCAGCACGCCGATCAGAGCCACCGGTGCGCCGTTCCAGAACAATCCGTGGTGCACCAGCACGGCATCGGCGCGCGCCTCGTGCGCCTGGTCGAAAAGTGCCTGGCACGCCGAGACGCCGGTGATCAAGCGCTGGATTCGTGCACGGCCTTCGACCTGGAGACCGTTCGGACACCAATCGGCACCCGTCGATGCATCGAGCAGGTGGTCGAGGTAGGCCACCAGCGCGTCGCGATCCACGCCTTCATCGCACCCGAGGCGCCCCGAACCTGGCTCTGTGTTGTTCGTCACCAGCCTTCGCTCATTCGAGCGACCCGGAGCTCTCGAGCTTGCGGGCAGCCACCATTCCCGGGTTCAAGCCATGGGCTCGTGAGTCGTGCTCGGCGTCGGCCATTTGCTGTTGAATTTCCGCGAATCGATCCCTGCAGGCGAGGAAGCAGTCGATGATCGAGGGATCGAAATGACGACCGCGGTCGACCATGATTCGCTCGACGGCCTCATGGTGGGGAATGGCTGGTTGGTAGGGGCGAACGCTGGTCAGCGCGTCGTAGGCGTCGGCGAGCGTCACCACCCGCGCGGCGAGTGGGATGCTGCTTCCGGCCTGGCCGCGGGGATAGCCGTGACCGTCCCAGCGTTCATGGTGGGAGTAGGCGATGTTCATGGCCATGCGCAGGAGCGGTTGGTCCGAGTCGTAGCGTTCGAGGATCGATCGCAGCGTGTCGCCGCCGATGGTGGTGTGAAGGCGCATGATCGCCTGTTCTTCGGGCGTAAGCGGGCCGGGCTTGCGCAAGATGGCGTCGGGAACAGCCACCTTGCCGATGTCGTGAAGCGGGCTGCCGGTGGTCAAATCAGCGACCCACTGCGCATCGGCTTCGGCATGCGCGCCACCGAAACACACTGCCTCGGCGAGAATGCGGCTGTAGGCGGCGATGCGCTCGAGATGCAAACCAGTTTCGCTGTCCCGCGTTTCGGCCAACTTGGCGAGGGTAAAAAGCGCCATGTCGCGTGTTTCGCGAATCTCCTCGACCTGCTCGCGCACCATGCGCTCCAGGTTCTGCTGGTACTCGCGGTTCTGGCGTATCAGCAGTCGGCGCTCAAGAGCACGGCGTGTGGTATTCGCAAGATCGTCGAGCTCAAATGGTTTGGCCAGGTAGTCGTAGGCGCCCGCACGCAAGCATTCGCGGACCGTCGGCAGATCATGCCGTCCGGAGACCATCACCACCTGCACGTCTTCGTTGGACGGCTTGATCTGCTTGAGCAGGTCAACACCGGAAACACCGGGCATCTCGATGTCGAGCATAGCAAGCGCCGGAGGCTGCTCGCTGATCGCAATCGCCAAGGCTTCGCGGGCATTCCCCGTGGAACGGGTGGCATAGCCAAGGTATTCGAGCTGCGATTTGAGCAACTCTCGGACCGCGGGCTCGTCATCAACGACCAGAACGAAATCTTCCATCGATCACCGAAAGAATCCTAGCATTCTCGCTCGGCGGGCGGGTGGGCCGGCGACGGGAGGCAGATCCCGCGGCCGAGCACCCGCCCTGGGCGGCGAGAAGTCCGTGGCGAACGCCGTCCGCTTTCGAGAGCGAAGAGTTCTCGTGCCGAATCGAGGCAAAAACCGCAGGCGAAGAATCGTCGAAGATTCTCGACCAAGAATCGGCCGAAAAGGCCCGCTCGTAGCGAGGCGTGACGTTTGGCACGGGCCGCTAGAAGCGACCGCGACCTCGGCCGCCTCGACCGCGATCACCGCCCCGGCCGCCCCGGTCGCCACCGCGACCTCGGTCACCGCCGCGACCTCGGTCACCGCCACGACCTCGGTCACCGCCACGGTGATCGCTGGCCTGGGCAGCGAGCGCTAGCTCTTCTTCGGTCGGTTTGTAGTCCGGATCCTCGAGCAGCACGGCTTTGCGTGAGAGACGGATCTTGCGGCTGGAGGTGTCGATTTCGAGTACCTTGACCTCGATCTGGTCGCCTTCGCGGACGATGTCGGAGACCTCACGAACCCGGTAGGGTGCCAGCTCGCTGACGTGGAGCAGGCCTTCGGTTCCTGGCAGAATCTCGACGAAGGCACCGAAGCTTTCGATCCGGGTCACCTTGCCGATGTACTTGCGGCCGACCTCGGGCTCTTCGGTGAGGTTCTCGATGATCTCGATCGTGCGTTGGGCGGCCGTCCCATCCGGCGCCGCGACCACCACCTTGCCATCGTTCTCGATCTCGATCTCGCAACCGGTCTCTTCCTGGATCGAGCGAATGGTCTTGCCTCCAGGTCCGATGATGTCCCGAATCTTATCTCGATTGATGTGGATTGTGATGAGGCGCGGCGCACGGCTCGAAACCTCCTCGCGCGGCTCGGGCAGCACCTCGGCCATCCGGTCAAGGATGTGGACGCGGCCGCGGCGGCCTTGTTCGAGGGCCGAGCCCATGATGTCGCGGTCGACGCCGCCGATCTTGATGTCCATCTGCAGTGCGGTGATGCCTTCGCGCGTTCCGGCGACCTTGAAGTCCATGTCACCGTAGTGGTCTTCCTGTCCAGCGATGTCGGTCAAGACCGCGAACCTCTCGCCGCGTTTGACGAGACCCATGGCCACACCGGCCACCGGTGCCAGCATCGGCACGCCGACGTCGAAAAGCGCCAGTGAGCCGCCGCAGACCGAGGCCATCGAGGACGAGCCGTTGGACTCCAGGATGTCTGACACCAAGCGGATGGTGTACGGGAAGTCTTCCTCGCGCGGAAGCACCGGCGTGAGCGCGCGGCGGGCGAGGTTGCCGTGGCCGATCTCACGCCGGCTGGCGCCGCGCAGGAAGCGGACCTCGCCGACCGAGAACGGAGGAAAGTTGTAGTGCAGCATGAACTTCTGCAGCGCTTCTCCCTCGTAGCCCTCGACGATCTGTGCGTCGCGTTTGGTGCCGAGGGTGGCGGTCACCAGCGCCTGGGTCTCGCCGCGGGTGAAGACCGCCGATCCATGCGTCCGAGGCATTATCCCGATGTCGATGGAGATGTCACGCACCTGATCGAGCGCGCGGTCATCGAGACGCCGGCCCTCCTCGAGGACGGCGCGAGCCAACATCTTCTCTTCGAGATCTTTGATGATTCGTTTAACATGGATTTTGGACTCTTCATCTTCGGTACAGCGTTCGAGAACCGGCCCCGTGACCGCGTCGACCGCATCCTTGCGCTCGAACTTGCCTTTGGTGTGCAGGGCATTCCAGAAGCCGGTGCCGATCTCCGCTTCGATCGCCTGCGAGAGCTCTTGCGGGTAGCGGAGGGGGGGCTCCCAGACCGGCTTCTTGAGCCCCGCGGCACGGAACATCTCGTGTTGTGCACGAATGATCTTTTGAAGCTCATCGTGCCCGCGGAATATGCAGTCGAGCACCACCGACTCGGCGAGTTGGTTGGCGCCCGCTTCGACCATCACCACAGCCTCTTCCGTGCCGACCACAATCAGGTCTAGGTCGGACACGTCGCGTTCACTGAGCGTCGGGTTAAAGATGATCTCACCATCGATCAGGCCGATGCGGACGGCACCGATCGGATGATAGAAGGGTATGTTTGACAGCGTCAGCGCCGTGGATGCGCCGTTGATCGCCAGCACATCGGGGTCGTGCTCGCCGTCGGCAGAGAGCACCATGGAGATGATCTGCGTCTCGGCGAAGTAGCCTTCCGGGAACAGCGGCCGCAGCGGCCGGTCGATCATCCGGCAGCCGATGATCTCCTTCTCACTCGGCCGTCCTTCACGCTTGAAGAAGCCGCAGGGAATCTTGCCCCCGGCATAGGTGTACTCACGGTAGTCGACGGTGAGCGGGAGGAAGGGGCGCGGTGCGGTCGGATCCCCAGACATGCAGGCGGTGGTCAGCACCACGGTGTCGCCGCTGCGGATGAGGCAGGAGCCATTGGCCTGCTTGGCGAGGTGGCCGGTCTCGATGCGCAGCGTACCGTCGCCGATGGAAATGTCTTTGTCTTGCTTCATGAATCGTCCTTACAGAGGGCCGCGCGTGGTGCTCAGCCATATTGGAGGGCGCTGAGCCCGCGCCGGAAGGCGCGCTCAGCTTGGCCGGGACAAATCGGTGCCGGCCAACGTTCGGATCACGGGACATGCCGCTGACGTTCGATGCAGCGGCGCCCAGTTCGCGGGTCGCAGTCGCGGCCGCGATCTACTTGCGCAGGCCGAGACGCTGGATCAGCTCCCGGTACTTCTCGGGCGAACGGCCCTTGAGGTAGTCCAGCAGGCGCCGCCTCCGGCCGACCATCTTGAGCAGGCCTCGGCGGCCATGATGGTCCTTGCTGTGGGTCTTGAAGTGCTCGGTAAGCTCGTTGATGCGCTGCGTCAGCAGGGCGACCTGTACCTGAGAAGAGCCGGTATCGCTTTCATGGGTCCGGTACTGGTCGATGATTCCGTTCTTTACTTCGCTCGTCTGGGCCAAGGCCAAACTCCTTGTGCTCGGTGGTGGCGTGCACGCGCCGCCGGTCGTTTTCTCGTTTCCTTCTTCGGTTCGAAATCTCGTGGCTTGGGTCGCCTAGCGGAAGACCACCTTGGGCTGGACCACGCCGACGCCGCCAGCACCGATGCGCTCGACCACTGCGCCGACGGCGAGAAACCGGTGCCGGCTGTCGATCAGCTTGACCCAGTCGCCTTCCTGGCCTTCGATCGCGTGGACCAGCACGGTCTGCCCATTGCCGATTCGCCGCTCTTGTTGGGCGTCCGCAATCACCTCGCTGAAGGGTAGGGGGATCTCGTCGAACGGTAGCCAGGCGCTGCCCAGCACCTCGCCTTCCTCCATCCGCTGACGCAGGGTGGCGATGGTGGCCGCCTGCTCGACGTTGTACAGCGTACTGATCTGGGTCCGCCGCAGGCTGGCGAGCACGGCGCCGGTACCCAGGCGCTCGCCCAGCTCGTGAGCCAGACTGCGCGCGTAGGTGCCGGAGGCGCAACTGAGCCGGAAGGGTAGATCGACCCCAGGTTGGTAGCCCGCCAGGGGTTGGTAGGTGTAGATGGACACCGGCTTCTTGGCGTCGGGCGTGGCCTCGCCTCGACGGGCCAGCTCGTAGTATTTCACGCCGCCGATCTTCTTCGCGCAGTAGGGCGGGGGCGTTTGCTCGTAGATGCCAAGAAAAGCATCCATGGCGCGCCCGATCGTCCGGTCGCAAAGGTCGTCGGTCGGCCGCTCGCTGACGATGGTTCCGGAGGTGTCGTAGGTGTCGGTGCTGATCCCGAGCGGATGGTGCCTTCGTAGACCTTGGGTGCCTTGATCAAGAAGCGGGTCAGGCGTGTGGCCCGGCCGACGGTCAGCAGGAGTAGCCCAGTGGCGTCAGGGTCGAGGGTGCCACAATGCCCGATCTTGCGCGTTTTGAGCAGGCGCCGAGCCTGCACCACCACGTCATGCGAGGTGCAGCCGGCGTGTTTGTCGACCAAGAGGAGGCCCTGGGTGAGTTCATGCATCGTGTCGATCACTCGGTATCGTCTGGCGATCGCTTGGCCGTTGCTCGGGGGCCGGACCGTGTGCTGTTGCCCCCTCGAGCGCTCGGGTTAACGCTTCGAGAGTCTGGTGAAAGAGGGTTTCCTGCGCGCCCTGGAGCGTGAACCCGGCAGCGTTCGGATGGCCGCCACCGCCGAAGCGGCGGGCTACCTGCTCGACATCGATGGCGCCCCGGCTGCGCAACGATACCTTGTAATGGCGCTCGTCGATCTGGCGCATGAGTGCGACCGCATCGACGCCAGCGATCGAGCGCGGGAAGTCGATCAGGCCTTCGGAGTCGCCGTCTTGGGCCCCCGCACGCTCGACCATATCGCGGTCGAGCCAGACGGTGGCCAATCGCCCGCCAGCATGCAACTCGAGGGTGTTCAGGGTCTCGCCTACCAGCCGGATGAAGGCGGCGGGCTGCGACTCATGGAGCCAGCGTGAAACCGTCTCCGGACAAGCACCCGCCCGCACCAGGCTGGCCGCCAGCTCGAAGGCGTCGGCGCTGGTATTGGAGAAGCGGAAGCCACCGGTATCGGTCACCAAGGCCAGGTAAAGCAGCGTTGCCGTCTCCGGGTCGATCGGTGCTTCGAGGCGCCGAGCCAGCCGGTAAACCAGGGCACCGACGGCTGCTGCCGAGGTGTCGATCCAGTCGATCTCACCGTATTGTTCGTTTCCAAGATGGTGGTCGATGTTGAAGACGGGAATCTCTTGGAGTGCCTTCGCGAATCCGGTCCGTTCCGGCGTCGGGCATTCGAGCACGATCAGACGATCGAAACGCTGCGGGAAACCGTCCGGCGCCTCGCTGCCGAGATGGATCGTCTCGGCAGCGGGCAGCGGCCGGTAGATGCTCGGTGGTGGGTCTCGCAGCCAAACCTGGGCGCTCTTGCCCAGGTTGGCGACCAGGCGAGCTAGACCCAGAGAGGAGCCGATGGCATCGCCATCGGGATGGATATGACTGACGATCAAGAAGCGATCGTAGTCTCGCATTCCCCGCACCAGCCGGTCAGGGACGTTGGTCGTCATGGAGACTCTCCAGCAGGTCGCTCATGTGCTGGCTGTGCTCGGCACCACGGTCGAGGCGGAAGACCAGCTCGGGCACGGCGCGCAGGCGCATTCGCTTCGCCAACTGAGAACGCAGAAAGCCCCGGGCTCGGGTCACCGCTTCGATCGCTGCCTGGCGCTCGGCCTCCTCGCCCAACGCGGAGAGGCCGACCACCGCGTGCGAGAGATCGCCCGCGAGCTCGACCCGCGAGATGGTCGCGAGCGCCACCCGTGGGTCGCGCATCTCGCGCCGAATGATCTCGGACAGCTCGCTGCGGATGGCTTCTGAAACACGGTCGCTGCGCCGGCTCATGACCAACCTTCGAGAAGTTGCGGATCCCAGCCGAGCAGCATGGCTTCCGGCTCCTGCTCCGCGAGGGTCCGGATCGCAGCCAATTGCTGTTTGGCCTGGCGTTCGTTTTGGGCGATCAGCGCGAGCGCGATCTCGGCCCGTTGGTGAAGGTCATGCATAGCAGTTTCCGCGATCGAGACGCGGTAGCGCTGGTGAATCCGTTCGATCAAGCCCTTGACGATCTTACGCTTCGCCTTGAGGCTGTGGGTGCCGGGTAGGTGCAGCTCGAAAACCGAGATGGCGACCACCATGGCTGGCTCCTGCGCGTGCCCCCAAGCGGCACGCGCGCGCCGATGAGGTCGCCGGTCGGGCCCCGGGCAGCACCGCCCGCGGCACTACTCGAGCGTAGCGGCGACCTCCTTGCGAACGTAGGCTTCGATCACATCGCCGGGCTTGAGGTCCTGGTAACCCTCGAGGCCGATGCCGCATTCAAAGCCGCTGCGCACCTCGGAAGCGTCGTCCTTGAACCGGCGCAGCGAGCCGATCTTGCCCTCCCACACCACGCGTGCATCGCGCAGCAGTCGCGCGCCGGCGTTGCGCGGGATCACACCCTCGGTCACGTGGCAGCCGGCGATGACACCAAACTTGGGAACCTTGAAGGTATCGCGCACCTCGGCACTACCCTTGATCTCTTCCTCGAAGGTCGGCTCGAGCAGACCGGCCATGGCGCGCTTGAGCTCGTCGATGAGCTCGTAAATGACCGTGTGGAGGCGAATCTCCACCTCTTCTTTCTCCGCCAACTGGGTCGCCTTGCGCTCGGGACGGACATTGAAGCCGATGATGGTGGCGTTCGAGGCCGAAGCCAGGATGACATCGTTGGTGGTGACCGCGCCGATCGCGCTATGGATGACCTTGACCTTGACCTTCTCGGTGGAGAGTTTCTCGACCGTTTCGCGCAGCACCTCGCCGGAGCCGTGGACGTCGGCCTTGAGCACCAGCGGCAGCTCCTTGGTTTCGCCGCCTTCGATGCGGTCGAAGAGCTGGGCCAACGACATGCGGCTGGCACGCGGGCCGAGTACGCGCTGGCGCTCTTCGCGTCGACGGAACTCGGTGATGCTGCGTGCCTTGACCTCGTCTTCGACCACCTGGAAGGTATCGCCTGCTGCGGGCAGGTCGTTGAATCCGGTGACCTCGATGGGGGTCGAAGGCCCGGCCTGGTCGAGCGGATTTCCGAGGTGGTCGCGCATCGCCCTGACATGGCCCCAAGCGGAGCCGGCGACGAAGGTGTCGCCGACCCTGAGCGTACCGTCTTGCGCCAGCACCGTGGCCACGATGCCGCGGCCGATGTCCTTGCGGGCTTCGAGCACCGCGCCTTGCGCGGCGCGCGCGGGCGCCGCCTTGAGCTCGAGAAGCTCGGCTTGCAGCAGGAGCATCTCGAGCAGGTCCCCGATCCCCTGCTTCTTGAGTGCCGAGACCTCGACGCAGACCGTGTCGCCGCCCCATTCCTCGACCACCAGGCCATGATCGGAAAGCTCCTTCTTGACCCGGTCGGGGTTGGCGTTGTTCTTGTCGATCTTGTTGACCGCGACGATGATCGGGACCTTGGCTGCCCTGGCGTGATCGACTGCTTCGATGGTTTGTGGCATGACACCATCGTCAGCCGCCACCACCAAGACCACCAGATCGGTCACCTGCGCGCCGCGGGCGCGCATGAGGGTGAATGCTTCGTGGCCGGGGGTGTCGAGGAACACCACTTTCTTATCCCGTACATCGACCTGGTAGGCGCCCATGTGTTGGGTGATGCCGCCCGCCTCGCCCGCGGCCACGCTGGTTTGGCGAATGGTGTCGAGAAGGGTGGTCTTTCCGTGATCGACGTGTCCCATCACCGTGATCACAGGCGCTCGCGACAGCTTGGCCCGGTCCGTGTCGCCGCTCCTTTCGGTCTCCTGGCGCAGTTGGACCTCTTCCTCGAACGACACCTCCATGATCTCGACGCCGAGATCTTCGGCCAGCGACTTGGCGCTCTCGGGGTCGAGCACGTGGTTGATGTTGGCCATCACGCCCCGCATGACCAGCGCCTTGATCAACTGCTTGGACTTGACGCCGAGCTTCTCCGCGAACTCGCGCACCGTCATGCCTTCGCTGATGGTGATCGGCTGGTCGGGCCGCGATTCCTTGAACGCTGGCAGCTCGGCCGTGGTGGTGGTGTCGCTGCGATGCACCTTGCGCTCGGCTCGGCGGCGCCCGCGCTCCGAGCTCGGCTTGGCCTCGACCAGCTCGGTAGGCGGCGCCGAGGTGCGAGGTACGCGGCGGTAACGGCGCAGATCCTGGATCGGCTCTTGTCCCGGGCGGGTAGGCCGTCGTGAGGGACGACGCCGGGCGCCGTAGGGTGGCGGCGCAGAGCGTGGCGGCATACCGGGGCGGCCAGCAGGACGGCCCATGGGCGGGCGCGCTGCGGGTGGACGTGGCGCGGGCGGGCGTGAGGCTGGTGGGCGCCGCGGCGGCGGTGGAGCGCTGCGCTGACCGGGGACTGGCTCGTCGGGACGAGCGATCAGCCGCGCACGGGCTTTCGACCGGCTCGGGCGCAGCGGAGCATTGGGGTCGATGCGGCCTTGAGGCAACAGTTTGGCCGCCGCCGGCGGGCTTGTGGCCTCGCTCTTGGCGGTGGCAGCGGTGGCAGCGGCGGCACCCGGTGCGGCCGCGAGCGGCACCTCCACCGCGCCCGTGCCAGGCGCGCCGGAGTCGGCCGGTGGCGCCTTTGGGGCGGCGCTCGCCCCAGCCCCGGTGTTGAGACCGGCGGCTTCAGTGACCGGCAGGGTGACGGGGGAGGGCGCGGTCGTGCCAGCGGGACCGAAGTCCTGATCCAGGTTTCGGATGCGCTGGCTGCTGACGCGCTGGATCATCGCGCGCCGGTGTGGACGCGCGGCTTGCCCACGCGCCTCGCCCGGCCTCGAGGTTGCTGCCAGCGGTGCGTCCTCTGCGTCGCGCAGGATTACCTCGCGAGGCTGGCTCAGCCGCTTCCCTTCGAGGATTGCCTGGATGACGTCGGTATCGAGCTGCGTTTCTTCGCTCTCGATGCGTGCCCCGATGGACTTGAGCTTGAATACCAGGTCCTGGCCGGGAATACCCATCTTGCGGGCCAGGTCTTTGACTCGAATCTTTCCCATCTGCTCCTGCGATCTCCCCGTTGCGGGTTTGAGGCCAGCAGCCGTCGACGGCCGCTTGATTTGCTATCCGGCTGGCTCCGGCTTGGTGGTTGCCGCCGTGGCCGGTGTCGCCTCGCCGGTGCTACTGGCCTCCGGGTCACCGCCCAAGCTTTCTTCGGCGTCCTCGGGCCGTTCGTACGCAGCGGCGCTCTCGCGTAGCTGCTCGCTCTCGGCCAGCGCCTCGGAAAGCGCGGCCATGAATGCATCTCCGGCCAGGCCTTCCGGCTCGGCGTCTTCGGTCGCTTGCTCTTGCGCCCAGGCGATGATGCCCTGGGCGGTCTTGGGCCCGATGCCTTCGACCGCTTCGAGCGTTCCTGCCTTGGCAGTCTTGAGGTCGTCGAGGCTGGTGAAGCCTGCTGTTTCGAGCGCCTCGGCTGTTTTCTCGCCGACCCCAGGGACGGTGCTCCAATCGAGCGTCAAGCTGCTCGACGGTGCCGGCTCGGGCTGTTCTTCCATCGCGGTCTGTAGCATGCGAGCCAAGGCGTCTGCAACCTCATCTTTGACGTCAGACTCGCTCTTAATGTCGATCTTACATCCGATCAATTCGGAAGCCAAGCGTACGTTCTGACCCCGCTTACCGATCGCCAAGGAAAGCTGCTCGTCTTCGACGATGACGTCGAGATGCGGAAACTCGCCCGGGTGGGTGATCGACACACGGGTGATCCTGGCGGGCGCCAGGGCGCTTTGCGCAAAGGTCACCGTATCGTCGCTGAATTCGATGATGTCGATCTTTTCTCCTCGCAGCTCGCGGATGATGGATTGCACCCGCGAGCCCTTCATGCCGACACAGGCACCGACCGGATCGACGTCGCGCTCGCGGCTGTAGACCGCGACCTTGGCCCGCTCGCCGGGTGCCCGCACGGCGTTTTTGATCACCACGGTGCCATCGTAGATCTCGGGCACCTCCATCTCGAAAAGCTTGGCCAGCAGCCGCGGGTCGGTGCGCGAGAGCACGATCTGTGGTCCTTTCGGCTGGGTATGCACGTCGACGATCACGGCGCGGATGCGCTCGCCCTGGCTGTAGCGCTCGTGGCGCGACTGCTCACCGCGCGGCACCACCGCCTCGGTTCGCCCAAGATCGACGATGATGTCCCCGCGCTCGAAGCGCTTGACCGTGCCGTTGACCACCTCGCCGACGCGGTCGATGAACTCGCCGTAGACCTTCTCGCGCTCGGCTTCGCGAATGCGTTGGTACAGCACCTGCTTGGCCGATTGGGCAGCGATGCGTCCGAGCCCTTCGGTGGAGACCTCGGTCACGATCTCGTCGCCGACCGCGGCATCGGGCTTTTCCTCCTGCGCTTCTTCGACGGTCCACTCGGCGAGTGGATCCTCCACCTCTTCGACCACGGTGCGAACCTTGAAGGCGCGAAACGCGCCGGTGGCCGGGTCGAACGTGGCGCGCACCGGTTCCTTGATCCGATGCTGTTTCTTGGCCGCGGACGCCATCGCGTCTTCGAGCGCCGCGATCCAGCGGTCGAGATCGATGCTTTTTTCCCGCACCACCTGCTGCAGAAGCTGCATCAGGGCGCTGTCGGCGGTTGGTTGTACCTGGGGCATGCTGGTTAGATCCTCAAGCTTCTCATGACTCCGCGATTTGCTCTTCGGCGGGCAACCGGTCTTTCCGGCTCATAGCTCGACCTCGAGGCGCGCCCGCTCCACATCGGCGAGCCGCAGGTCCCAAGCCGTGCCGGATGCCTCATCGAGGAGCCGGGCGCGGCCGCCATCGGCCTCGTCAAAGGCCTCCAAGCGTGCCACGACCGTGCTCTTGGAAGCAACATCTTGATCCTGGCGGCGGTGAACGAAGGTGACACGAACCAGCCTGCCCGCGAAACGTCGCCAGTCCGCCGGCCGGCGCAGCGGCCGGTCGAGACCTGGGGACGTGACCTCGAGTAGGTAGCGGCCAGCGCCGAAATCATCGACATAGAGAAGGGCCGAAAGCTGTTTCGAGACCCTCGCGCAACGGTCGATCGCCACGCCATCGGGATGGTCGAGCACCACGCGCAGTGTGCCACCGTGAAACTCGACATCGAGCAACTCACAGCCCTCGCTTGCGGCGACGGCGCGAAACTCGTCTTCGAGCTCCTTGGCCAGGACCGTCCGGCTCTTCGTCATCGTATTGCCTTCGTTTCGTGTTTCCCTTCGTCGTTTCGGGGCACGTCCTCAGATCGCTGCCCGCGAGGCGATGCTGGCGCAGCCCGGGCGTGATCCCGAAAAGCAGCAAGCATCGATGTCGTCGCAGGCGAAAACGCTGCGCGTACCCGAAAATCTGCCCAACAAAAAAGGCGGGCTGTGGACCCACCTTCTAAGTGGAGCACGCTGACTCCGCCAGTATACGTCAAGCTGGGACCGAAAGCAATCCCGAAGCAACCCCCGGCGATCCCGGCGTGCAGCTCCGGGGTGGCGGCAGCCAGCGCCGGTATTCGCTGGCAGTCGATGGCAACACCCTATGCCAAACTGGCGCCCGCAATTCCCACTGCCAGCGGCGCTCGGCCCGCCGACGCGGCTGGCCCCGGATGGAGACCGAGGGTGACGCCTGGCAGCGAACTTGCTAACGTCGAGCAACGTAGGCCCAGGCATTCGCCAACCTGGGCGAGGCAACCCACCGATTGTGATCCTAGGAGCTGATGCGATGAGCGAGAGCCGAGGACGTACCGTATTCACCTTGCTGCTGGTCCTAGGCGCCGTGTCCTTCGGCATGGTCTTGGCCGGTGGCAGCGATCTGACTCCGGCGGTGGGTGCTGCGCCGCCGCCCGCGGTCGCACCCGTGGCGCCACCTGAAGGCGCGGCGCATGTCTCGCATCCTGGGGTCGCCGTGCCGAGCTTCGCCGACCTCGCGGATGCCGTGTCGCCAGCGGTGGCCTTCATCGAGGTCGAGACGATCGAGTCTCGCCGGCGCATGAACCCGCTGGACTTCTTGTTCCGCCAGCGCCGTGGACCGCGCGGCGAACAACGCCAGCCGGAGCCAGAAAGCGAGCGCCGTGAGTCCTCGGGCAGCGGCTTCGTGATCAGCCCGGACGGCCTGGTGGTCACCAACTACCACGTGATCGAGAACGCCGACCAGGTCAAGATCACCGTCGATGGGCATTCCTATCCCGCGGAGATCCAGGGCACGGATCCTGCCACCGATCTGGCGTTGCTCTCGATCGATGCCGAGCGCACGTTGCCCTACCTGGCACTGGGCGACAGCGATTCCCTGCGCCCGGGCGATTGGATCATGGTCATCGGCAGCCCGCTGCAGCTCGAGAACTCGGTCTCGGTGGGCGTCGTCAGCGCCAAGGGGCGGAGCATCAACATCACCCGCGACTCCTCCCTCGAGAACTTCATCCAGACCGACGCAGCGATCAACTTCGGCAATTCGGGAGGGCCGTTGGTGGACACGGCTGGCCGGGTCGTGGGCATTGCTACCGCGATTAACTACGGTGCCGAAAACATCGGTTTCGCAGTTCCGATCGCAACACTCGAGCGAATCCTGCCCCAGCTCCGTGAGACCGGGACCGTCAAGCGTGGCTACTTGGGGGTCACCATCGCGACGGTTGACGACCGCGCGGCGCCCGGTTTCGGGCTCAAGAAGCCACGAGGTGTTTATGCGCAGGGAGTCGTCACAGATGGCCCGGCGGACCATGCCGGTTTGCAGCACGGAGACATCATCTTCCAGGTCGATGGCCATGAGGTGGCCGACACGCGGACGCTGATCGACTATGTCTCGTCTTTGCCGCCGGGCAAGAAGGTCGATCTCTTGGTGTACCGCGACGGCGAGGAGCTGCACAAGCGGGTCACCCTCGGCGAGCGCACCATCAGCGGCCAGGCGGTCGCGGGGCCGGACGGTGAACAGGAACCGGAAGGACAGGAGATCGAGTGGCTGGGCTTGCAGTACCAAGACTTGACGCCCGCGGATCGCGAGAATCATGGCCTGCCCGAGGACATCCGAGGGGTATGGGTGAGTGGGATCAGCCCAACCAGCCCGCTGGCCGACCAAAACGTCATCCCCGGAGACATCATCTCGGAGGTGAACGGAAAGCAGATCGACAGTGTCGGCGCCTTCGAGAGCGCCGTCGCCAGCGCCCGCAGCGGCAGCCATCTGCGACTCTACATCCGCCGGATCGATCCGCGCTCCGGGCAGCAGACGGTCGCTTTCTTCGCCTTCGCCGAGGTTCCGTGAGGCGGCAACGAGACGGGCCGGAGACGGCTGGCGGGTCGGCGAGTGTGCCGGCCCGCCGAGGCATCTGCGCGCGCCTGGCGGGCGCTGTTTCGCCATGAGCGGCAAGCGCTCCCATCGGCCGCGGATCCTGGTGGTCGACGACGAGCCGGCGATCCGCGAGAGCCTGCGCATGATCCTGGAGTTCGAGGACTACCGGGTGGATGAGGTTGCCAGCGGCTCAGAAGCCTTGGCCAAGGTGGCAGAGCGAGCCCCGGACGCTGTGTTGCTCGACATCAAGATGCCCGAGATGGATGGCCTCGAGGTCCTCACCGGCTTTCGCCAACGAGGCTATGAGATGCCGGTGCTGATCGTCAGCGGTCATGGCGATGTGACCACTGCGGTCGAAGCCACGCGTCGCGGTGCCTTTGACTTCTTCGAGAAGCCGTTGCAGCGTGAGCGGGTGCTGCTGTCGCTCAAGAACGCGATCGAGAGCGCGCGGCTCGAGGTCGAGAACCGTGTGCTGCGCCATGAGCCCGATGAGTTGATCGGCACCTCTTTCGCCATGCGCCGGTTGCGCGAGACCCTGGAAAAGGCTGCGCCGACCACTGCCACCGTGTTGATCACGGGCGAGAGCGGCACCGGCAAGGAGCTGGTGGCCCAGGCGATCCATCGCCACAGTGCCCGGCGCAAGCGGCCGCTGGTGCAGGTCAACTGCGCGGCGATTCCCGACGAGTTGATCGAGTCCGAGCTCTTCGGTCACGAGAAAGGCAGCTTCACCGGCGCTTCACGCAAGCAGACTGGCAAGTTCGTGGCTGCCCATGGCGGCACGATCTTTCTCGACGAAATCGGCGATATGTCCGCCCGCACCCAGGCCAAGGTTCTGCGGGTGTTGCAAAACGGCGAAGTAGAGCCGGTGGGGGCTGCGGGGGTGGTGCGGGTGGATGTGCGGGTGGTGGCAGCGACCAACCGCGATCTGCGCGAGGAGATGGAGGCGGGACGTTTCCGCGAGGATCTCTTCTACCGCTTGAATGTCATCCCGATCCGCACACCGCCACTGCGCGAGCATCTCGACGACCTCCCCGAGCTGATCGAGCACTTCGTACGCCGCTACGCCGCGGCCAACCATGTCAAGGCGAAACGCTTTGATGACGAAGCGCTAGAGCATTTTCAAAACCTTCGATGGCATGGAAACGTTCGTGAAGTCAAAAATCTGGTGGAACGCTTGGTAATTCTTTCGCCAGGCGAGGTCATCGGCCGTGATGACATTCTCGCCTCCGCGGGCGCGGTGCGCTCCGAGCTTCCCGATGCCCTGCTCCAGATCGCCACCTTGCGTGGCTTCCGGGAGCAGGCCGAGCGCCTGTTCTTGGTCCGCAAGCTCGAAGAGAACAAGTGGAATGTCACGGCGACCGCCCAGGCGGTCGACACGCCACGCTCGAACCTCTACAAGAAGATGGAGCAGTACAGCATCAAGCGCGACGAGGCGTGAGCATGGGAGCGTACCGCTGATGCGCGCACCAGCCGATGCTGCGCGGATCGAACGCCTCCTCGAAGCGCTCGGTAGGCGATCCACGGGGCCGGGTACGATCTACTTGGTCGGCGGCGCTTCGGCGCTTCTCGAAGGCTGGCGAGCGTCGACAGTCGATGTCGACCTCAAGCTCGACCCAGAACCTCCCGGAGTCTTCGAGGCGATTGCAAAACTGAAGATTGAACTCGATCTCAACATCGAACTTTCGGCTCCCGATCAGTTCCTTCCGCCGCTCCCGCACTGGCGCGCGCGGTCGCGCTTCATTGCTCGTCACGGCAAGGTTGATTTTTTCCACTACGACTTTCGCGCGCAAGCGCTGGCCAAAATCGCACGCGGCCACGAACGGGATCTGCGAGACGTCGAGGCGATGCTCGAGCGTGGGCTGGTGGAACCGGGCGAGCTGCGATCGGCTTTCGCGTCCATCCGAGCGGACTTGATCCGCTACCCATCTGTGGATGAACGGGTGCTCGAGGCGAGCATCCGGTCGCTGCTGGAGCCTGTCGATGGTTGATCTCACGGGATTGCCAGGCGCGCACCGTGTCGAACGCGGCTTGCGCGACCTGGCGCTCGGACAATGGAGCGAGGAGGCGCTTCTTCTCGTTTCCGCAGTCTCACGCCTGCACGCCTTGGGCGTGCCGATCCCCCAGGAGATCGAGGTTCCCGACGACCCTGAACTGGCCCTCTACGCTTCCCTCGGTAGGCATCGTGGCGATCCGTATGGTCGCTACAATGCGCTCCGACGCGAGCTCGACAGCTTCATCGCCTGTCTCGAAGCCCGCGTCGCCCGATCATCGGCCTATCACGACCCGCATCCCGCCATTGCACGCGACAGCACTTGATGTATCTTCTCGCGGGTCCCGGTCGCTCGAGCCCGAGCGATCGCTCGGCTCGAACCACCAGCATGTCGGCGATCTCAGCTCTTCCTCCTGCTATGCTCTGCAGCCGGCGGAGACAGATGGCATCACCACGCATGTCCCCCATGTGCCATCGGACGCGAGTCGCGACCCGTCGTACATTCTCATTCCCAGGAGCCCTGTCTTGAAGATTCACGAATTTCAGGCGAAGGAGATCCTTCGCCGCTACGGCGTGGCCACGCCACGTGGGCTGGTCGCGGATGATCCGGACTCGGCGCGGCGCCACGCGCAAGAGTTGGGCGGGCGCTGCGTGGTCAAAGCGCAGATCCACGCGGGCGGTCGCGGCAAGGGCGGCGGCGTCAAACTGGCGGCCTCGCCCGAAGAGGCGGAGACGCTGGCGGGCGAGATCCTCGGTATGCAACTGGTCACCCCCCAGACCGGACCCGCGGGGCAGAAGGTCCGCCGGCTGCTGATCGAAGAGGCCGTGGACATCGCCCACGAGATCTATCTCGCGGTGACCCACGACCGCGCGGCCGGCCTACCGCTGATCATGGCCTCGCGGGCCGGCGGCATGGACATCGAAACGGTGGCAGCGGAAAGGCCCGAGGCCATCGTGCGTCAGCACTTCGACCCGCATCTCGGTCTGCTCGCCTTCCAGGCGCGCGCCGTGATCAGCGGCCTGGGACTTTCTGGCGACACCGCCAAGCAGGCGACCCGACTGCTTTTCGGATTGACCCGGGCCTACCTCGAGACCGATGCCTCGCTGGCCGAGATCAACCCGCTGTTGGTCACCGGTAGCGGCGACGTGATGGCACTCGATGCCAAGATGGGCTTCGATGACAACGCGCTGTTTCGGCATCCGGACATCGCGGCCATGCGCGACGAAGGCGAAGAGAATCCTCTCGAGGTCGAGGCGGGGAAGTTTGGCCTCAACTACATCAAGCTCGAGGGCTCGATCGGCTGCATGGTCAACGGCGCGGGCTTGGCCATGGCGACCATGGACATCATCAAGCTCTACGGTGCTCATCCCGCGAACTTCCTCGACGTCGGCGGTTCGGCCAGCCAGGAAGCCGTGAGCAACGCGTTCCGCATTCTGGTCTCAGATCCCGCGGTGGAGGCTGTTCTGATCAACATCTTCGGCGGTATTGCGCGCACCGATCGCATCGCTCGTGGGGTGGTTAGCGCGATCGAGACCCTGGGTGATGTCCGCCTGCCGGTGGTCGTGCGTCTCGAGGGCACGAACGTCGATCAGGGACGGAAGATCCTTGAAGACGCAGACTTCGATTTCATCATTGCTGGCCAGATGGCTGATGCCGCCGAGAAGGTGGTACAGGCGGCCGCGGGAGGTCATGGCTGATGGCTATCTGGGTAAACCAAGACACACGTTTGTTGGTGCAAGGAATCACCGGCAAGGAAGGCGGCTTCCACGCCCTCGGCTGCCGTGCCTACGGCACCGAGGTGGTGGCAGGCGTGACCCCAGGCAAGGGCGGCCAGCGCTTCGAGGGTATCCCCGTTTTCGACAGCGTGGCGCAGGCCTGCACCGAAACCGCGGCCAATGCCACCATGATCTTTGTGCCGCCACCCTTCGCAGCAGACGCGATCATGGAGGCGGCGGACGCCGGCATCGAGCTGATCGTGGCGATCACCGAAGGCATTCCCGTGCGCGACATGCTGGTGGTCAAGAGCTTCCTCGCAGGTCGTTCCTGCCGGTTGATCGGACCGAACTGCCCGGGGGTGATCTCGCCCGGCACGGCGAAGATCGGCATCATGCCCGGGCACATCCACAAGCGGGGGCATGTCGGCGTCATCAGTCGCTCGGGGACGCTCACCTACGAGGCGGTGTGGCAGTTGTCGAACATCGGCCTCGGACAGTCGACCTGCGTCGGCATCGGCGGTGATCCGGTCAATGGCACCAGCTTCATCGAGGTGCTCGAGGCCTTCCGTGGCGATGCCGAAACCGAGGGCGTGATCATGATCGGCGAGATCGGTGGCAGCGCCGAGGAGGAGGCCGCGGCCTGGGTCGCAGCCCACTATGACCGGCCGGTGGTCGGCTTTATCGCCGGCCGCACCGCACCTGCGGGACGGCGCATGGGCCATGCGGGCGCGATCACCAGTGGCGGCAAAGGAACGGCCGAGGCCAAGATGGCGGCCATGAAGGCTGCCGGCATTCGGGTGGTGGAATCGCCGGCCGACCTCGGCACCACCATGGCCGAAGCCCTCGGCTGAGGCCGGCGACCAGACCGTGATCCAGCTTCCTCGTGTGGCCCCCGATCGGGGTTGGCTGGCGTTGCTCGGCGGCGGCGAGTTCAGCTTCGGGGAGACCGAAGCCGTCGATGTCGCCTGGCTGGCCCACGCCGCGCCGGGGCCGATCGCTTTCCTGCCCGCAGCCAGCGGCTCGGCGGACTATGGCAAGCACTTCGCCGTGTACCTGGACGAGTACTTCAAGCGCCGGGTCGATGTGGTTCCGGTCTACCGTGGTCGCGACGCGCGTCGGCGCGCCAACTGCGACCGGCTGCATGCGGCCGCTGGCATCTACCTCGGCGGCGGCGTGGCCGACCATTTGCTGGCCACCGTTCGCGCGACGCCGGTCGCCGATGCCCTTCTCGCCCGGCTCGCAGCCGGCGCGGTGATCACCGGCATCGCGGCCGGTGCGCAGGTGTTTGGCACGCATCTTCGCGGTCTCAGCGGCGGGCGCGTGCTGCCCGCTCTGGCGTTGTTGCGCGAGACCGTGGTGGATACCAACTTCGAGCCGGGCCACGATCGTCGCCTGCGCCGCTTGCTGGCGCATGCCGGCGGCGGCCGTGGCCTCGGGATCCCGGCCGGATGTGGCGTGTTGGTGGGACCGCGGGGTGGCGTCGAAGTGGTCGGCAGGGCCTTTGTGCTCGACGGTCCCCAGGCGCGCCTGGAGCGGATCGACGGCATCGCCCCGCAGACGCTCTGCAGCACGCTGCTACCGGATGATCAACACCTCGCGCAGCACGTCGCCGAGCGGCGCGATCGCAGCGACTGAGATCGTCAAGACCTCGAGGATGGATCTCGAAACGGGAGACACAGAGTCGGAAAGAACCCTCTCGCAAGAACCCTCTCGGATGAACCCTGAAGCCGAAACACAGCCCGAGAAAAGAAACAAGGAGCCTCGCCCCATGTCCGATACCACCCTGACCATCGTAAAGCCTGACGCGGTTGCCGCCGCCAACACCGGTGCCATCCTCGCCCGCCTGGAGCAGGAAGGCTTCACCCTGCGTGCGCTGCGCAAGCTGCACCTGAGCACGCAAGCGGCCCAGGCCTTCTATGGCGTGCACGCCGAGCGTCCGTTCTTCGCCAGCCTGGTCGCGTTCATGACCAGCGGCCCGGTGGTGGTCGCCGCCCTGGCACGCGACAACGCCGTTCGTCACCTGCGCGAGGTCATGGGCGCCACCGACGTGTCGCAGGCCGCCGCGGGAACCATCCGGGCGGCCTTCGGCACCTCGATCGAGAAAAACGCCATCCACGGCAGCGACTCGGATGAGAACGCCGCTATCGAGACCGCATTCTTCTTCTCCCAGACCGAGCTGATTGCCGGCCGCTGAGCCCTCGGGCTCCGCTGGTGCCCGCGCAGTCTCGCTGCTGCCGGTGCTACGCTGCGCGCTCGCCATGACCCTCGCTGGCCACTTGTGGACGCTCTTGCCGCATCTTCGCGATCGCTTGTGGCCGCCCACGCCGCCGCCGTCGCGCGCTTGGAGCACGGCGGTCGAGGGTGCGCTCGGAAGGGTGCTGCTGCGCGGCGCTTTGCATGTCCCGCAAGGAGCGCGCGACCTGGTGGTGTTGATCCACGGCCTCGGTGGTTGCGCTTCGAGCAGCTACTTGCTGCGGGCTGCGGCCGCGGCCGCACGCTCCGGTGTGGCCAGCCTGCGGCTGAGCTTGCGCGGGGCGGAGGGCGATGGCGCGGATCTTTATCACGCCGGTTTGGCCAGCGACCTCCATGTGGTTCTCGACAGCCCGGCGCTCGCTGGCTTCGAACGGCTGTACCTGCTGGGCTACTCGCTCGGCGGGCATCTGGCGCTCGCTGCGGCGAGCGGCGAGGTCACCCAGCCGCGGCTGGCGCGGGTGGCTGCGGTGTGCTCGCCGCTCGACTTGGCCTTGGCGCAGCGTGGCATCGATGCACCGTGGGCGGTGCTGTACCGGCGCAACATCCTGCGCCGCTTGCGGGTGCTGCACGGGGCGGTCGCCGCCCGCCATCCAGACCTGCCTGGCGACCCGCAGGCGGTGCAAGACGCGCGTACCCTGCGCGACTTCGACGCCGCTGCGGTGGTGCCCCGTTTCGGGTTTGCCGGCGTCGCCGAGTACTACCGCCAGGCGAGCGTTTGCCACCGGCTCGGCCACTTGCAAGTGCCCGCGCTACTGGTGGCGGTGCGTGAGGATCCGATGATCCCGGCCGCTTGCATCGAGGCCTGCGCCGCGGCCGCACCGGGACTGACGCTCGCCTGGCTGGCGCGCGGCGGGCATGTCCACGTACCCGCCCGGGTCGATCTCGGCTGGGGCGCTGGGACGGGCCCGGGCGCTTTGGGCCCGGCCTCGCTCGAAATGCAGTTGCTGGCCTGGTTGCGCTGCCGCGGATCCCAGTAGCTGGCACAAGCCTTGCTCTAGCTCCTCCCGTCACCGCGGATGTGTACCGCCCTCGAAGCAGTACGACGCCCCCCCCCTCGAAACGCGTGTATGCGCGGTGACCCTGAGTGTGAAGGTTGTGGGGAAGCTCGCACCGACGGACGGATCACGCTCCGCCCGCGGTGGCCGGCAGGATGTGAGGGTGCGAGCTTCCCTCGATTTTCCCGAAGCCCGCTGGTGTCCTCGGTGATCCCGAGGTGGACGGTACCAGCGGGTTCTTTTTCGTTTGCCAGCCTGGGTTCGCGTACCTGCGGTCCCGCATCGCCCGGTGCTGCTGCGTTGGCGGTGTCGCGCTGCCTCTGTTTCATCGCGGGGCAACTGTGCCGAAACGGGGCGCTCGCGTGGCAGCCGGTGGCGCGGTTCTGAGACGCGCGCCGGCCTGGGATCGAGCGATCTCGGGCGCGGGCGGGCCTGTGCTGCGGGCGAGCCTGTGCTGCGGGCGGGCCTGTGCTAGGGTCGCGCCACTTCGTGCCCACCTCTCGACGATGGCCGACCACCCCCGCGAGCTTTTCTCACCGTTCCCCGCTGCCGCACGCACCGACTGGCGCCGCCGGATGGTGCGGGAAATGGCTGGCGCGCCCGCTTCAGACCTGGTGACGCAGCTCGAGGACGAGGTGTCGATCGAGCCGCTTTATACAGCCTCCAATGCTGTGGCACCCGCAGCCCCCCCGGGGCTTGGCGACCGGGTACGCGGCACCCGTGCAGCGGGTGCGATCCGCGCCTGTCGGGTGGGCAGCACGGTCCGGGTCTCGGACCCGGCCCGCGCCTCGGCTGAGGCGCGCATCGAGCTGGCCGGTGGCGCCGACTTGTTGTGGCTGCGAATCGAGCCCTCGGTCTCGGTCGCGGAACTCGCCACGCTGCTTGCTGGCCTGGATCTCGGCGGCAAGGCCTTGGTCATCGATGCCGGTGCACGCACCGCGGCGCTGCTGCCAGCGCTGGCGACCCGCGATTGCACTGGCAGCCCGGAGCAGCCCATCGAGCGGACGCTGGCGGTCGATCCGCTCGGCGCGCTGGCCGCTGGCGGCACGCTGGGCAAGCCGGTGGCCGAGGTCCTGGCAGCGCTGGGCGAGGCGCGACGACATCCGCCGGGATGGCGAAGCGTCGTGGTGTCGACCGCCGGGCACCGCACAGCGGGTGCCACCACCAGCGACGAGCTGGCGGCCGCTGTCGCCACCGGTATCGCCTATCTGCGGGCGCTGGTCGAAGCTGGCATGAAAGTCGATGCGGCGGCCTTGCGCCTCTGCTTCGTGCTTACGGTCGGCCGTGATCTCTTCGTCGAAGTGGCCAAGCTGCGGGCCTTTCGTCGCCTGTGGTCGCGGGTTGTCCACGCCTCGGGCGGTGGCCCGGAGGCGGCCGCGGCTGCGCTCTACGTCACCAGCGATGTTGCGGACCGAACCCACTATGGACGCTGGGTCAATCAGCTCCGGGCCACGGCCGAGAACTTCGCTGCCGTGGTCGGCGGTGCCGACGCACTGGTGTTGATCCCCTTTGACGCCGCTTCGGGCGCCGGCGCGCTCGGCCGCCGTCTGGCACGGACCACCCAGCACATCCTGGCCGAAGAGGCCCATCTCGGACGGGTTGCAGACCCCGCCGGCGGAAGCTGGTACGTGGAGGCGCTCACCGATCGCCTGGCACGCATCGCCTGGCAGCGGGTACGGGCGCTCGAAGCAGGCGGCGGCATCGCTGCTGCACTCAGCGATGGCTCACTCGCCGAGCGCTACGGCTGCGCGCGCGCGGCGCGGGCCGCGCGTGTGGCCAGGCGCATGGAACCATGGGTGGGCGTCACCGCGTTCGCCCACCTCGATGAATCCTTGGCAAGCACCGAGGGCGCGCCGCCGGTCGTTCACCAGCCGTCGCCGACCGCACCCTTCGAAGATCTGCGGCGGGCCGCCGGCGCGCTGGCCGCAGCCGGCGAGCGTCCGTCGGCTGCTCTTATCCCGCTCGGCCCGCAAGCAGAGGCCCAGGCGGCCGTGGCCATGGCCCGGCGGGCGCTGGCGGCCGGCGGCGTGGCGGCGGTGAGCGAAACGGAAACCGGCGCTCGGGTCGCGGTCTTATGCGGTGGGGAAGGAGCGCTCGGTGCTGAAGGCGAGGCACGGATCACAGCGCTGCGTGCTGCGGGCACACGTTTCGTGCTGGTTACAGCGCCGGAAGCGCGCGCCGCATTCTGGCGTCAGGCCGGCGCGGATGAGCGCCTCGGCGACGACTGCGACTTGTTGGCGGTGCTGCGCGCCGTGCACCGGGCGCTTGGGGTCGAGCCGGCGCGTGGTGCACGCAAGTACGGTGCGCCGGAGCACGGGCGATGAGTGATCCGCTGCTCCCCAGCTTCGCGGAGCTAGCCTATGACGATGCGGCCTTCGCGGGCCCTGGGGTGGATGGCGAACCCGCAGCGGCATGGCGCGCTGCCCTGCGTGCTGAAACCGGCGAACGGCCCGCTGAGGGGCTGTGGCAAACGCCGGAAGGGATCGCTGTGGAACGGGCCTACCTGGCGCACGATCTGGCACCGGTGCAGCATCTGGGTTCGCTTCCTGGGCTGGCACCCTATGTGCGCGGTCCGTACGCAACCATGTACCTGCGCCGCCCGTGGACAGTCCGCCAATATGCCGGCTTTTCCACCGCCGAGGCCTCGAACGCTTTTTACCGCAAGAACCTGGCCGCCGGCCAACGCGGCCTGTCGATCGCCTTCGACCTCGCCACCCACCGTGGCTACGACTCCGACCATCCGCGGGTGGCGGGTGATGTGGGTATGGCCGGGGTGGCGATCGATTCGATCGAGGACATGCGCATCCTGTTCGATGGCATCCCGCTCGATCGCATGAGCGTTTCGATGACCATGAATGGCGCCGTGCTGCCGATTCTGGCGCTTTATATCGCCGCCGCCGAGGAGCAAGGCGTCGCTCTGGCCCAGCTCACGGGCACGATCCAGAATGATGTGCTGAAGGAATTCATGGTTCGAAACACATATATATACCCTCCAGGTCCTTCAATGAAGACTGTAGGTGATGTTATTAGATTTACAGAAGAACGGATGCCTCGGTTCAATAGCATCTCCATTTCGGGCTACCATATGCAGGAGGCAGGCGCCAGCGCCGACCTTGAACTCGGCTACACCCTGGCCGATGGTCTCGAGTACCTGCGCACGGGGATCGCCGCCGGTCTCGACATCGACCGCTTTGCTCCGCGGCTATCCTTCTTCTTTGCCATCGGCATGAGCTACTTTATGGAGGTGGCCAAGCTGCGTGCGGCCCGCCTGCTGTGGGCCGAGATGACCCACGCGATGGGTGCGCGTGATCCCAAGTCCATGGCCTTGCGCACCCACTGCCAGACCTCGGGTTGGAGCCTCACCGCGCAAGACGTCTACAACAACGTTTCGCGCACCTGTATCGAAGCCTTCGCCGCGGTGCACGGCCAAACCCAGTCGCTGCATACCAACTCCTTCGACGAGGCCTTGGCACTGCCCAGCGAGCAGAGTGCGCGCATCGCCCGCAACACCCAGCTTTTCATTCAGCATGAGACCGGTGCCTGCCGGGTGATCGATCCTTGGGGCGGAAGCTACTATGTCGAGCGCCTGAGCCATGAGCTGGCCGAGCGGGCACGCGCGCACATTCGCGAGATCGAGTCGCTGGGTGGCATGGCCAAGGCGCTCGAGCGCGGCCTGCCCAAGATGCGCATCGAGGAGGCGGCGACCCGTACCCAGGCGCGGATCGATGCCGGTGAGCAGACGGTGGTCGGGGTCAATCGCTACCGGCCGCGGGTCGAACAGCCGGTGGCCGTGCTGGAAGTCGACAACAGTGCTGTGCGCGCCGCGCAGGTGGCGCGCCTCGAGCGCTTGCGCCGAAGCCGTTCGCCGGTCGCGGTCGAGGATGCCCTCGGTGCGTTGAGCGCCGCGGCCGCGCGTTTGGCCGAGGGCGCTGCGCGCAAGGAGCGGGATAACCTGCTCGCGCGCTCGGTGCAAGCGGCCCGCGTCGGCGCCACGGTGGGGGAGATGAGCGAGGCACTGGCGCGGGTTTTCGGTCGCCATCGAGCCGAGACGCAGGGTGTGGTAGGCGTGTATGGTCGGGCCATGGGCAGCCGTGCGGAGGTGCGCGCGGTGGTCGGTCTGGCCGACCGCTTCGCAGAGCTCGAAGGCCGTCGACCGCGGATCCTGGTGGCCAAGATGGGACAGGATGGTCATGACCGTGGCCAGAAGGTGATCGCCACCGCCTTCGTCGACCTCGGCTTCGATGTCGACATCGGACCCTTGTTTCAGACCCCCGAGGAGACTGCACGCCAGGCGATCGAGAACGATGTCCATATCGTTGGGGTCAGCTCGCTGGCGGCGGGACACCGCAGCCTGGTGCCGCAGCTCGCTGCGGCGCTCGCTGCTAGGGGTCGATCAGACATCATGATCGTGGTCGGCGGCGTGGTGCCACCGGGAGACCACGCCGCACTGCTGGGCGCGGGGGTGGCAGCGATCTTCGGTCCTGGAACCCGGGTGCCCGAGGCCGCCGCGCGCCTGTTGGGTTTGCTCGCCGAGCGGCTCGGCCACGCGCCATTGGCAGACATGGCCACCACGCGAGCGGGCGCCGGCCCCGGATGAGGTACGCCCGGTGAGCGCGCCGGGACCGGCGGTCGACGTCGAGGCCCTGGCCGCGGGGGTCCAGGCTGGCGAGCGTGGCGCGCTCGGCCGCGCCATCACCCTGGTCGAAAGCCGGCGTCAGGACCACCGCCTGGCAGCCGAAGCGCTGCTCGAACGCTTGGCTCCGGGCGATGCCGTGCGCATCGCGGTCACCGGCGTGCCGGGCGCGGGCAAGAGCACGTTGATCGAGGCCCTCGGCTGCCGGTTGGTCGATGCTGGCCACCGGCTCGCGGTTCTGGCGATCGATCCCAGCTCGAGCCGCAGCCGTGGCAGCATCCTGGGTGACAAGACCCTCATGGAGACCCTGGCGCGCTCGGAGCGGGCCTTTATCCGCCCGTCTCCCAGCGGCGGCACGGCGGGCGGTGTGGCGAGCAGCACGCGGGAGGCGATCCGCTTGTGCGAGGCCGCCGGGTATGACGTGGTGATGGTCGAAACGGTGGGCGTTGGCCAGAGCGAGATCCTGGTCGCCGGCATGGTCGATTTCGTTCTGCTGCTGGTGCTCGCTGGCGCTGGCGACGAGCTGCAGGGCATCAAGCGTGGCATCCTCGAGCTGGTGCATCTGGTGGCCATCCACAAGGCGGATGGGGAGAACCTACCCGCGGCGGAGCGGGCACGGACGCAGCTCAGCGGGGCCTTGCGCTATATGCATCCGGCTGGCGAGGGTTGGCAACCGCCGGTAGTGCTGGCGAGCGCGCGTGCGGGTACGGGTCTCGATGCGATCTGGCAGGTGGTCGAGCAGCATCAGCGCCAAGGGGAGCGTGACGGATCGCTCGCTCGAACCCGCCAGCGCCAGCGGATCGACTGGCTGTGGTCGCTGGTCGACGACGGGCTTCGGCGTGCATTCAGCAGCCACCAGGCAGTGGCGGCGGAGCTGGCGGCGGCCGAGGAGGCGGTGTGCTCGGGCCACGCCACCCCCGCGGCTGTGGCGCGCCGGCTGCTGGCGTGTTTTCTGGGCTGAAATGCCGGCGAACCGTCCATCGGCCGGGTTGCGCCGGAGCGCTCGCTCGCAGCTTTCTGGCATACTGGCGCTGACACGGTCCATCAGGATCACGATGTCCGCCAGCGTGCCACCGCCGGAGTCTGCTACAAGGCCGCCGCCACGGGGTCGCCGCCACGGGGCCCGTGCCTGGCACCACGAGGTTGATCAATCCATGAATGTCCGAACCTCTCGTCTGCGTTCCTATCGCCCTCAAGCCATCGCGATCTTCGTCTTGTCGGTGCTCGCGCTGGCCCTTCCCGCGCTCGCCTCCTTGTCGCGCCCGGAGCTCGAGGAGCTGGCCAACAAGCAAGTCTCGACGGCGGTGATCCTGAGTCTGGTCGAGAAGCATTGCGTCGACTTCGAGCTCGATAAGGCGACTCGACGCGAGCTCGCGCCGCAGGTCGATGATGCGGTGCTCGATGCCATCGAGGCCTGCCGCGGTACCGCGGGGAAGCTTGGGGAGGTGGCGCGCTTCGAACGACCGGTGTCCAAGCCGCCGCCACCACCGCCGCCCGGTGTCGAGCGCTACGCCGTGCCGCCCTTGGTGGTCGATGGCAAGGTCGACCTCGAGATCACCAGTCTGTTTCTCGACGCGCTGCGCCGTCGCGTCAAGCCTTCGGAGGTGATCGATCCCTTCACCCTCGGAATGCACTTCGGCGATCCGAACAACTTCAACGCCGGTGCGCCCCAGGACGCGCTGGCGGCGGCGGCGGCGCGCGCCGGCGCCACCGCCATGGTGATGGGAAAGGCGGTTACCTACAAGCAGTTCCAGGATTACGCCATGCGGCTCGAGGTCAAGGTAATCAAGATCGGCGACGGCGACGGCGACGGCGACGGCGACGGCGACGGCGACGGTGGACAGTCGTGGCGCGAAAGCGGTCGCGGCACCAGCGGCAACCGCTCTTGGACGGCGGCCAAGAAGCGTGCGGTGATCGATACCGTGCGCAAGCTGCCGACCCAGCTGGCTGGCGATCGCTGAGTCGCGGGTGGGTGCTGTGGCCATCTGGGGCAAGCTCCGGACCCTCGCGCGGCTGTCGCCTGAGGCCCGGCGTGCCGGCCTTCGTGCGCTGCCAGCACTCGTCGGTATCTCGCTGGCCTTGCGCCTCGCCGGCTTTGCCCGCACCCACCGCTCCCTCGGTCGCTTGCATGCGCCGGCAGCGAACACACCATCGTCGGCCGAAGAGGTCGCGGCCGGTGTGGCGCTCGCGGCGCGGGCCTTGCCGTGGCATCCGCGCTGCCTGGAGCGCTCGCTGGCGCTGATTTTTTTGCTTCGCCGCCGCGGTCTTCCCGCACGCTTGCGCATCGGCGTGCGCAAAGCGGCGGGGGAGGGGCGGCAAGGGGTCTCGCCGCCAGCGATCGAAGCCCATGCCTGGGTGGAGGTTGCCGGGCGTGTGGTCGGCGACGGTGCCGACGTGCATGAGCGCTTTCTTGCCTTCGAAGGCGACTTGCGCACAGCGGCCCTTTCTCTGGCACGCACTCGGCGTTGACCGCGCGCTCGGTGTCGAGTAGCCTTCCCGGACTTTCCCGGACCTTCCCGCCCGAGACCATGTCCGATCCTGCGCACGATTCGCTCCTCGGCCGCCTGGCCATCCACTACCAGATTCTCGATCGCCAGCAGGTGGTCGATGCCTTGGCGCGATTGCGCGCGCGAAAGGATGGTGTTGGTTTCGGCGCGTTCTTGGTCTCCGAGGGGATGATCGAACCGCAGGTGCTGGTGAAGCTGGAGAACGCCCGCACGGTGTACCTGGCCCGCAAGACGCCCGCGACCCCAGCAACGCCCGCGACCCCAGCAACGCCCGCGACCCCAGCAGCCAGCACGCCTGCACCGCCCATGACGCGGCCGGATCCAAGCCCTCGGCCGGTGATGTCTGCGGCCGAGACCGTCCGGATGGACGTTGTCGAGCCCGCGATTGCGCCTTCGCCCCGCGGGCAGGCAGGCTCGCTGCCGATGCTGCTGGCCCACGCTGTCGATCTCGGCTCGAGCGATCTGCATCTGCACAGCGGTGCTGCCTTGTGTTTGCGGCTCGACGGCGAGCTGCGCGACCAAGGTGACGCCATGCTCGATGCCGAAGAGGCAGAGCGGCTGATCACGGGCGTCCTCGACGCCGAGCAGGCGGCGACTCTCGCGCGCGAGAAACAATTGGATCTGGTGCTCGATCTGCCCGGGGTGGCGCGCTTTCGCGGCAATATCTACCGCCAGCAACGTGGGCTCGACGCGGTCTTTCGGGTGATTCCCCACACGCCGCCGACGCTCGCCACCCTCGGTCTGCCGGAAAGCTTCGAGCGGTTGACCCGCTACCATCAAGGTCTGGTGCTGTTCACCGGTCCCACCGGCTGCGGCAAGTCCTCGACCATGGCAGCGGCGATCGACCTGATCGCGCGCGAGCGGGCCGAGCACATCTTGACCATCGAAGAACCGGTGGAGTTCGTCTTTCCCCGCCGGCGCGCGCTGATCAACCAGCGGCAGGTGGGTTCGCATACCGCGTCCTTCGCCCGTGCGCTGCGTGCGGCGTTGCGCGAAGATCCGGACATCATCGTGATCGGCGAGCTGCGCGATCTCGGATCGATCAGCCTGGCGCTCACCGCGGCCGAGACCGGGCACCTGGTGCTCGCCACGCTGCACACCACCGGCGCGGTGCGCACCATCAACCGCCTGCTTGGTGTCTTTCCACCGGAGGAGCAGCCACAGGTGCGCACCATGCTCTCCGAGTCCTTGCGCGCGATCATCTCGCAGCGGCTGATTCCCAAGGTCGGTGGCGGCCGGGTGCCGGCGGTCGAGATCCTGCTCAACACACCAGCGATCGCCAACCTGGTGCGCGAGCACAAGACCTTTCAGATCCGTTCGGTCATGCAGACCAGCTCAGAAGCCGGCATGTGCTTGCTCGATACCTCGCTCGCTCGCTTGATCAAGCAGGGCACGGTCAGCCTAGAAGTGGCGCGCGGCTTCGCCGAGGAGCCGGACAAGCTGGAAGCGGCAGGTGGCGCGCGATGAGTGGTCACGCCGTCGATTCACTGTTTCGCCGTCTGGTCGAGATCGGTGGATCGGACCTGCATCTGGCCGCCGGCAAGCCGCCGCGCATCCGGGTCGACGGCGTGCTCGAAGCGGTCGAGGGCTGGCAGGAGCCGCTCGACGACAGTCAGCTCCAGCGCCTGCTCGAACCGCTTTGTGCCCACGAGCAATGGCGGAGCTTCACGGACTCGGGCGATCTCGACTTTGCCTACGCCTTGCCGGGCGAAGCACGTTTCCGGGCCAATTTCCTGCGCCAATTGGGGGGCACGGCAGCGGTGTTTCGCCTGATCCCCGAGCGCGTGCTCAGCGCCGAGGACCTGGGGCTCCCCGCGGCGGTGGCCTCGCTCGCCCACCTGCCGCGCGGCCTGGTGCTGATCACCGGCCCGACCGGCTCGGGCAAGTCCACCAGCCTGGCCGCGATCATCGACACCATCAACCGCCGCTACCCCAAGCACGTGGTGACCATCGAGGATCCCGTGGAGTTCGTGCACCAAAACCGTATGGCCGTGATCTCCCAGCGCCAGGTGGGTGTCGACGCCATCAGCTTCGCTGCGGCCCTGCGCGCGGCTGTTCGCCAGGATGCCGACGTCATTCTGGTCGGCGAGATGCGCGATCACGAGACGATCGCACTCGCCATCACCGCGGCCGAGATGGGCTCGCTGGTCTTCGGTACCCTGCATACCAATAGCGCGGCCAAGACCATCGATCGTTTGATCGACGTTTTTCCGGCCGAAGAGCAAGCCCAGGTGCGTACCACGCTGGCAGACTCGTTGGCGGCGGTGGTCGCGCAGCAACTGCTGCCGGCTGCTTTGGGCAAGGGGCGCAAGGCGGCGTTCGAAGTCTTGCTGCGCACCTCAGGCTTGCCCAACGTCATCCGCGAAGGAAACACCCCGATGCTGCGCTCGATCATCCAGGCCGGCAAATCGGTCGGTATGTGCGCGATGGACGAAAGCCTCAAGAAGCTGGTCGACCAGGGTGCGGTCAGCGCCGAGGATGCGCTGCACCGCGCCGCGGGCCCGCGGCGCTTCAAGAACCAACTGGCTGCTGGCTGAGGTTCTCGGCGGCCAGTTGCCGGGCTTGCGCGTTCGACATCTTCGAGCAGGCTGCTCGCCAGCGCTCTGTCGCCGCGTGGCTGGTCTCGGATAAGCTGGCGGCACAACCCCTGCTGAGGAGAGCCCATGCCCCACGCCTTTCGTCCGTGCCGCCGCGCCCGTTCTCGGCGCCTGTCGCCCCTGGCCTGGTCCGTCACCACCGTGGCGATGCTGGCCGTCATCGCCTGCCAGGCGCCCGAAGGCGTCACCGCGCCAGCGGCGGAACCGGCCGCGGGCGAGATCCTGGTGAAACCTGATATGTCGAAATACGCTTCTTTCCCTCTGAAGGCCGATTTGAGCGAATTGTCCGTTGCCGAGCGCGCCATGGTTCCGCTGCTGATCGAGGCGGCGCAGGCCATCGACCCGGTCTACTGGCGCCAGGCCTATGGTGACCCCGAGCCCTTGCTCGCCGGCATCGGCGATGCCGACATGCGCCGCTTTGCCGAGTTCAACTACGGTCCGTGGGACCGCCTCGCAGGGGATGCTCCCTTTGTTCCGGGTGTCGGCCCCAAGCCCCCGGGGGCTGGTTTTTACCCGCCGGATGTGACCCGTGAGGAGCTTCTCCAGGCCCCCGAAGAGGCGGGTCTGCGCTCGCTTTACACCCTGGTGCGGCGCAACGCCGCGGGCGAGCTCGAAGCCGTGCCCTACCACCGAGCGTTCGCCGAGGCGCATGGTCTGGCCGCCAGAAAGCTGCGGGCCGCGGCCGCGCTCGCCGAGCAGCCGGGTCTGCGCCACTACCTCGAAGCACGCGCTCAGGCGCTCGAGACCGACGCGTACCGCGAGAGTGATCTGGCGTGGATGGCAATGCGCGACAACACGCTCGATGTGGTGATCGGGCCGATCGAGACCTACGAGGACCAGTTGCTCGGTGCGAAGGCCGCGGACGAGGCCTACGTGCTGGTCAAGGACCGGGCCTGGAGTGCCCGGCTGGCGCGTTATATCGAGCTCTTGCCCAAGCTCCAGCGAGGGTTGCCGGTCGCCGAGCGCTACAAGCAGGAGACACCGGGGACCGACTCGGACCTCGGCGCCTACGATGTGATCTATGTCGCCGGTCAGGCCAATGCCGGTTCTAAGACGATCGCCTTCAACTTGCCCAACGACGAGCAGGTGCAGCTCGAAAAGGGCACCCGCCGGGTGCAGATGAAAAATGCCATGCGGGCGAAGTTCGACACCATCTTGGTCCCGATCGCTGGCGCGCTGATCGCGCCGGAGCAACGCAGCCACGTGACCTTCGAGGCTTTCTTTGCCAACACCATGTTCCACGAGGTGGCGCACGGTCTGGGGATCAAGAACACCCTCGACGGTTCCGGCAGCGTGCGGGCTGCGCTGCTCGATCATGCATCGGCGCTCGAGGAAGGCAAGGCCGACATCCTCGGCCTGTACATGGTCACCAGCTTGGCCTCGCTCGGGGAACTCGGCGAGGTCGACCTGATGGACTACAACACGACCTTTTTGGCCAGCATTTTCCGCTCGGTTCGCTTCGGCTCCTCGAGCGCGCATGGCGTGGCCAACCTCATCCGCTTCAACTACTTTGCCGAGCGCGGTGCCTTCAGTCGCGATGCCGATGGATTTTACCGCCTCGTCCCAGAGCGTATGAATAATGCTGTAAACGCTCTTTCTGAAGCGATCTTGACCCTCCAGGGCGATGGCGACTACCAGGCGGTCGACGACTTCGTGGCCCGCTACGGTGCGCTGGGCGAGACCCTGAATGGCGATCTGGCGCGCCTGTCTGAGCTCGGTATCCCGGTCGACATCGTCTTCGAGCAGGGCCTCGACCTCCTCGGCCTGGAGCCGGCGCCGTAACGCCAGGCCCTTCGCTCGATCCGGCATACGCCGTGACGCCGCGAGAGAGTGCGAACAAAGCACGCTGTGCTGCGTAGTGGAGAATTGGAGGTTGGCCGATGAGTGATTCTGCATTCACCCGGGTCCCTTCGGTGCTGATCGCACCGGAACGGACCTTCGCTTCGATCGCCCGGAAACCGTCTTGGCTGATCGCCATGCTGGCGCTGGTCGCTGCAGGCGTGCTCGCGGTCTCGGTGACCATCGGGAAGGTGGACTTCGAGACCGCCATGCGCGAGCGCCTGCAAGAGTCCAGAGTCCAGCTTTCCGAAGAGCAAATCGAGCAGCAATCGGCGTTCATGGGCCGTTTCGGCAAGGCGTTCGCCTATGGGGGGGCGATCGTGGCCCCTTGGGTCATGTACCCGATCGTCGCCGGGCTGTTCCTGCTGGTCTTGCGCCTGCTCGGCGGCACGCTGGACTTCGCACGCAGCATGTCGGTGAGCGTCCACGCCATGATGCCCTCGGCCGTGGCGGCGCTGCTGCTCGTCCCGATCGCCATGGGAAGGGGGGACATCGGGCTCACCGAGCTCGAGAACGGCACGCTGTTGCCCTCGAATCTGCTGGCACTACTGGGCTCTGGCTTCAGCCCACCCCTTCGTGCGGCGCTACAAAGTGTCGACTTTTTCAGCCTATGGACGCTGGTGTTGCTGGCGATCGGGTATCACACAGTAGCGGGCGTATCGCGCGCGCGGGCCGCGGGAGCGGTGCTCGGCCTGTGGTCGCTGTGGGTCTGCGTGCGCGTCGGCTTCGCCGCGCTCGGGCAGATGTTCGGCGCCTAGGCGGGGGAATCGGGCCACATCATGAAACGAGCAGTGATCGCCGTGATCGTCACCGGCATCCTCGGGGCCATCGTCTACGCGGGTCTCGCCAGCAGCAAGCGCCAGGGTGCGGGCCTCGAGGTTCACACCGTGCTTGCATCATCCCGGGCCATCACCGAGGTGGTCAAGGCGACCGGCCGCATCGATCCGCGCGAGAAGGTCGATCTGTCAGCGCATGTGGTGGCGAAAATCGAAAAGCTCTTCGTCGACGAAGGCGATGAGGTGGCGGCGGGCCAGCCGGTGATCGAGCTCGAGCGCGAGGCCTTCCAGGCGGCCTGGGAGCGGTCCGTGGCGCAGCGCCAGATCGCCCAGAACCAGGTCCGCCAGACGGAGATCGATCTGCGCGACGCCACGCGCAAGGCCGAGCGCTATGCGCGCCTGGTGCGCGAAGGCGTGGTGTCCTCCGAACAAACCGAATCCGCGACCCTCGAGCGTGAAAGCGCCGAGCTACGCTTGGAACAAGCACGCGGGCAGCTTCGCCAGGCGCGCGCCGATCTCGAAAAGGCGCAGGACGATCTCGACAAGGTGGTGATCTACGCGCCGATCGGTGGTCGGGTGATCGCGCTCAACGCCGAGGAGGGCGAGGTGGTGGTCTCCGGGGTGATGAACAACCCGGCCTCGGTGATCGCCACGATCGCCGATCTGTCGGAAATCCTGGTGGAGATCGACGTTGACGAGACCGAGATCGTGGCCGTTGCTGAAGGCCAGCCGGCGGTGATCTCGGTGGATGCGGTCGAGGATCATGACTACCACGGGCGGGTCGACGAGATCGGTTCCTCGGGGTTCCAGCGTCCGGGCAAGGGCGACGTCATCTTCTACAGCGTCAAGATCTTGCTCGAGGATGCGGATGCGCGGCTGCGGCCGGGCATGACCGCGCGTGCCGAGATCGCGGTCGAGACCCACCGCGACACCATCGTGGTACCGATCCAATCGGTGGTCTACCGGCCGCTGCTGGCGCCTCGAGCGACCACCGGCGACAGCTCTGGTGCGAGCACTGGTGACGATGAAGAGCAGGTGGTTTTCGTGGTCGAGGCGGGCGAGGCCCGGCGGAGGGCGGTCGACACCGGCCTCGCCGACACCACCGACATCGAGATCGTGCATGGCCTGGAAGCGGCGAAAGAGGTCATCACCGGTCCGTACAGAGTGTTGCGTGATCTCGAAGACGGTACCGCCGTCCGGGTGCAGGCGTCGCCGGGCGAGCGAGCGAGCGATACAGATCGAGACGCCGGGGAAAGCGAGCCATGAGTCTGATCGAGCTGCACGGTGTGGCCAAGGTCTACCGCATGGGCGCTGAGACCGTGCGCGCGCTCGACGGTGTGGATCTCATCATCGAACGTGGCGAGTACGTGGCGATCATGGGAGCCTCGGGCAGCGGCAAGTCGACGTTGATGAACTTGCTCGGATGCCTGGACACGCCGAGTCATGGTCGCTACTTGCTGGCGGACGTGGCGGTCGAGACGCTCGATGATGAGGCCTTGGCAGAGATTCGCAACCGCGAGATCGGTTTCGTCTTTCAGACCTTCAACCTGCTCGCCCGCACCAGCGCACGCAAGAACGTCGAGCTGCCCTTGGTCTATAGCGGCACACCGCGCGCCAAGCGCAAGGCGCGTGCCTTGAGCGCCCTCGAGCGCGTGGGCCTGGGCGATCGTGCGGGCCACCAGCCCAATGAGCTCTCGGGCGGCCAGCGCCAGCGGGTGGCGATCGCGCGGGCGCTGGTCAATGAGCCGTCGATCCTGCTCGCCGACGAGCCGACGGGCAATATCGACTCGAAAACTTCGGAAGACATCATGACGCTGTTCGAGACGCTGCACGATGCCGGAAACACCGTCATCCTGGTCACCCACGAGACCGACATCGCCAAGCACGCCCAGCGGGTGATCACCTTGCGTGACGGCAAGGTGGTGGCGGATCGAGCGAGGTCGGGTGCGAGCACGCCGCCGCGGCCAGCGCCGGTGTCTCCGCAGCCGCAGCAGGGCCTGGAGCAGGGCGGGTGATCATCGCGGAAAACCTGCACGTGGCGCTCGAGGCCTTGCGCGCCAACAAGCTGCGCGCCGCGCTCACCACCCTCGGCATCATCATCGGTACGGCAGCCGTGATCGCCGTGGTTTCGATCGTCCAAGGCTTGCAGTTCATGATCACCAACCAGCTCGAGGGCGTGGGCTCGACCTACATGCAGGTGCTGCCCGACGTCGGCTTCAACCAGGGGCCGGGCATGGTGGCGCGGCCGGTCAAGCTGACCTGGGAAGATGGCCTGGCCATTCGCCAACAGGTGCCCGGGGTGCGTTTGATCACACCCATCCTGGCTGGCGTGCAACCCACGCGCTACCGTGACCGCCGCCATACACCGGACTTTGTGCTCGGGGTCGGTGAGGCCTACCCCGATGTCATGAACCACACGGTCGACCGCGGGCGCTTCTTGTCACGCATCGACGTCGAGCGTCGGCGCAAGGTTGCGGTGGTGGGTCGTGAGGTGGTGTACAAGCTGCGCCTCGGCGACCATGCGATCGGCAGCGAGATCTACGTCGGCAGCCTGGGGGTGACCGTGATCGGGGTGATGGAGGAGATCGGCAGCACCTTCGCCGGCAACCTCGATGATCTGGTCTTCGTGCCCTTCGATACCGCGTTGCTGCTGTTCGGGCGCGACGCGGGCGACCAGGTACAACTGCGCCTGCAAGCGGCCAACGCCGATGCCGTACCGCTGGTGCGCGACGGCATCGAGCGGGTGCTGCGCGCGCGCCACAACCTGGCTGAGAAGGAGGTGAACGACTTCCAGATCTTCCAGCAAGACGAGATCTTGAAGACCGTGGGTGCTGTGCTCGGTGGTGTCACCGTCACAGTGGGCGCGATCGTGAGCATCGCGCTGCTGGTCGGCGGCATCGGGATCATGAACATCATGCTGGTATCGGTCACCGAGCGCACCCGGGAGATCGGGCTGCGCAAGTCCGTCGGCGCCCGGCGTATGGACATCCTGGTCCAGTTTTTGTCCGAAGCGGTCACTCTCTCGCTGCTCGGAGGCGTGATCGGCGTGGCCCTCGGCTACGGTGTGGGGCAGGCTGCTGCTGCCCTGCTTCCCAACTGGCCGCAGGCCCACGTACCGCTTTGGGCGGTGCTACTTGCCTTCGGTTTTTGCACCCTGGTCGGGGTCGGATTCGGCACCTACCCGGCGCTCAAGGCGGCACGTCTCGACCCGATCGACGCCCTGCGCTACGAGTAGGCGCGCTCGGCTGGTGGCACGGCCCCGCGCTCGCCGGCCGCCGGCACAGCCGTCTTGCGTGCGCGCAGCACGAAGGCGACGGGAAAGCCCTGGTAGCTGGGCTCTTCGAGAGCTTCGAGCTGTAGCTGGTTGCGCCTGAAGGCGGCAACATAGTCGCTGAAGGTGTGCAGGCGCTGCTCGATGGCGCGGCTGCGGCCATCGCGATCGATGAAGGTTCGTTGCCAGCCACGCAGCGTGGCGAAGGGATGGAAGTCCGAGATCACCAGCGCACCCTGCGGCCGGAGCAGTCTGGCCATGGCCGCGATGGCAGCATCGAGGTCGGCGACATGCCCGAGCACCAGCGCGCAGGTGACGAGGTCGAAGCTGGCGGCGCGAAACGGCAGCGGATGGGTCGGCGCTACCAGTCGCAGGGGCTGCGTGTCGGGACCACAGCCGGCGTGCATGGCCAACACACGGTCGGCGGCGATGGCCCGCCGGACGCCGTGTTCGAGTGCCCAGCGAGCGATGCGTCCGCGCCCGCAGCCGACGTCGAGCAGCCTCAGGCCCGAGACCTCGCCGAGCATACGCTCGAAGACCGGCGCCTCGAGCTGCTGGAAGGCGTTGGGTTCTTCGCCGTAGACCAAGGCCCAGCGACGGTAGGCCTCACTCGGCGCCAGCGCGCGGTTTGGGCCATGGGCACGCCGGCGCAGCCAGCCGCCGAGCCCGCGCACCCGACTCATGGTTCCGGCTGTTGGTCGAGCTCTTGGGCCAGGGCCTGGTGACCGTGCTCGCGCGCCATGTCGCCAGGCGAGCGGCCGCCATCGCTCTGCGCCTCGCGGTCCGCGCCGTGCGCGAGCAGCAGCGTTACCAGCGCTCGGTCACCGCGTGACGCCGCTTGATGCAGCGGGGTCCAGCCCCCGGCCTGGGGCGGGTTGGCATCGGCGCCGGCTGCGAGCAGCAGGCGGGCCAGCGACAGCGCCCGCTGTGCATCGGCGCAAGCCAGCGCGCTGTTGAGCGGCCGCACCCGCAGGGCATTTTGGGCTGCGCTGTCGGGGTCAGCACCGTGCTCGAGCAACAGCGCGACGATCTCGACATGGCCGAAGAACGCGGCCAGCCCGAGGATGGGAAAGCCATCGGCCGAGCGCAGGTTGATGATCTCCGCATCCGCGGCGAGCGCTGCGGCCACCCGCTCGCGCTCGCCCAAGGCCGCGGCCTCGAAGGGATCGAGCCCACCCGCGACCGCCGCCAGCCTGCGGGCCATCTCGGGTTGTCCGTGGTACACCGCCACCTGAATCGCCGAGGCACCCGAGTGATCGCGGCTGCGGGCGAGCTCTGGATGTTCGCGAAGCTGGCGCTCGAGCGCCTCGTGGTCACCGCTCTCAATCGCCGCTAGCAACTCCGCACGCATGGTTTCTCCTGGTTTCTGATATGGAACGACCGCTTGTCAAGGCACTGACGGCCCCATTGGGTTTCTGGATCTCCGCGGGTGCGATGGTGTCTCAAACGCAGCGCAGCGGCGGCGCCGGGGCTTCTCGACAACGAGTCACTCTGATATTCGCGGATTACGCCAGGGCGCAGAGCCGCAGGACCGCTCTTCGTCGGAAGGAGACGCCGTCTAGGATCGCGAGTCGCCGAGCAAGCTCGGTGTCGCATAGGAGCCTCGCGGATCCTTCCAACGGGGGACGGCGCCAGCCGCTGAGCCAAGAACAAGAGAGAATTCCTTCGGTTCAGGGTTCAGGGTTCAGGGTTCAGGGTTCGTTTGTCACCACTGCCGCTTCTTCCAGACGCGGATACTGCACCCTTGCTCGCGGCCGGCTCGGGCTCGCGCTCGTTGCGGGTCAGCCACATGCCGGCCCGGCCGTGGCGGTTGCTCAGCCAAGTGCGTAGCCGGCGCAGCGACCTCGCACTGCCGGCGGTGCGCTGGCGATGAAGTTCGACCTCGCTGACCAGCCAGCGGGTGGCGTGACGGTAGAAGCGTGCGGAGCGCCGGCCGGCCAGCGTCTGCAGGCGATCGCCGCCTTGCTCCCAATTCGCGCGCAGCGCAAGTACACGATCCTTCACCTGCTGGTAAAACGCCGTGCCCTTGATCGGGTAGGCGACGGTGGTCAAGAAGACGTCGGGCAACGCAGCCTTGAGACGCTCGGCGGTCTCTTCGAGATCGGCGAGCTCTTCGCCGTCGTAGCCGAGCATGATGAACATTCCCGCCTCGATGCCGTGGCGCTTCAAGAGCTGCACCATCTCCACCACCCGCGCAGCGTCCGTGCGTCGCTGCATGCGGTCGAGGATGCGCTGCGAACCGGACTCGGCACCGATCCAAATGCGGTAGCAGCCCATGCTGGCGAGGGTGCGGATCACCGCTTCGTTGAGCCGATCTTCGCGCGAAATGGTTTCGAATGGGAGGTGCAGGCCGCGCGTTCGCAGCAGCGCCGCATAGCGGTCGAGCCAGCGGTGGTGGATGGTGAAGACATCGTCGGCGTACCACAACATGTCCGGCGCCCAACGGGCGACGATCTGCTCGACCTCGGCCACTACGTTCTCTGGCGAGCGTCGGCGGTGGGTGTAGCCGAAGACCGCGTGCGAGCACCAGGTGCAGCGGTAGGGGCAGCCGCGGGCGGTGATCAGCGACACCGAGCCGCGCCCGTGATGCTGGCGCCAGAGGTCGACATAACTGGCCATGTCGATCGCTTCGCGGTCCGGGTAGGGCTGGGCATCGAGATCCTCGATCTGCGGTCGTGCCGGGGTCTCGACCAGGCGTTGGTCATCGGCCAGAAACACCAGCCCCTCGATCGTCTCCAACCGTGTGTTGCCGTGGCGTGCAAGGTGGGGAAGCAGCGCCTCCAGTGTCCGCTCGCCTTCGCCGACCACCACCGCATCAGCCCCGCGCAGCAGGTATTCGCGGGCATGGTTGGCGGGCTCGGGACCACCCAGTACGACATGGGCGCCGATCGCCTTGGCCTGGCGGATCATGGCCAGCACCCGCGCGCGGGTCAGCAGGTTGACATAGAGGCCGACCACCGGTGGCCGCAGGTGCCGGAGCCGGATGAGCCAGGCCTCGGGGGTCGACAACGTGGCGTCGAAGACCTCGACCGCGAAGCCCTTGGCCTTCAAATGCGACGAAACATAGAGCAGCCCGAGCGGCGGGTAGGGCCGCATGATGCCCTTTTCGTTCTCGTCCTCGGCCAAGAAGTAGCCGTGGGCCAGCAGAATGTCGGTGGAATTTGCCACAGTGCTCCGTCGTTCAGGTTTCACCTTGCGGGGTGGGTGTGGCGGCTTGTTGGTGGCTCAGGGCGCCTTGAAGCGGTGCTGCGCCGCGGTGGGGAAGCCGGGCCTTGATCGCCAGTTGGGCGTATGCCCAAGGCAGGGTGAGCCGGTGGAAAACGGCGGCACCCAGCTTGCGCAACGGTTGTTTGCCCAGCGAGAAGCGCCGCCCGAAGCCGGCGATCACCGCGTCTGAGGCCTTGCGGGCACGGAACTCCTTGCTCACCACCTTGTGGAGCTGGCGGTAGAAGGCGGTGGTGAACGGGCCGCGGTACATCATGTCGAGATCGTCTGAATCGATCCAGTTTCGCTTGTCGCCGAGCTCGGTATGCACGCGCTCGAAAAAGGGCGTCCCGGGCAGGGGATAGGAGACCGAGATGCCGATCTCATCGGGTCGTGCCTCGCGCACGAGAGCGCGTGTGGCATCGATGTTGGCGCGGGTTTCGCCCGGGTAGCCGAACTGCAAGAAAAAACCGATGCGCATTCCAGCCGTGTGAACCCGCTGCGCACAGTCACGGATCTGGCTGACCTCGGTGCCCTTGTCCATGGCATCGAGGATTGTCTGCGCACCGGACTCGGCGCCGATCCACACCGTCTCACAGCCGGCGCGCGCCAGCGCGTCGATCTCGCCTGGGCGCAAGAGCAGATCGGCGCGTGAGAGGCATTTGAAGGGCGTTCGTACGCCTCGGGTCTCGACCGCATCGGCAAAGGCTGCCATCCAGCCCCTCTTGAGACCTATGATGTCATCCGAGAAGGAAATATGGTCTGGAGCATAGCGCTCGCGCAACGTGGCCATCTCTTGGGCAACATTCTCGGGGCTGCGCTGGTGGTAGGTCTGCCCCCAAATCGGCTTGGCGCACCAGTTGCAATGGAAGGGACAGCCGCGGGTGGTGACCATGTTCATCGAGAACCGACCGTGGCGTGTTTGCCACATCCGCCGGTAGGGCTCGAGGTCGATCAGGTCCCAGGCTGGGAACGGTAGGGCATCGAGATCGCGCAGCACCGGGCGCGGTGCGTTGCGAACGATGCTGTCGGTACCGGTATCGGCTGGTGCTTCCTGGCCCGCGAGAGCCCAAAGGTGTGGCGAGATCGACAGCCCACGGATGCTCTCGAGTGCCATTTGGCGACGCCCGGTGAGGCGGTCGAGAAGCTCGAGGAGCGTGGCCTCGCCCTCGCCGTTTAGGACGGCGTGGGCGCCCTCGGCGATGTAGCGCGCGGCATGGTCGGTGGCATCCGAGCCGCACACAATGACCACGGCATGATGGTCACGGGCGGCTCGAATCATTGCAAACGCGGCCTGGCGCATGCGAGATAAGCACATTTTTGATAGATAATTGAAGTTATCTTCAAATAATACGGCGAATCGAGGGTTGTGCCGATCGAGGTATTCCGACCAGCAGGCTGGCGAGGTGGCGAGCATGGCGTCGAACAAGGCCACGTCATATCCTCGCTGGCGCACGCAGGCGGCGGCGAGCAAGGAGCCGAGCGGCGGATAGGGCTGCATCGCCTGCCACAGCTTGGGATCGAAGCGCAGAAAGTACGACTGGCCGATCACCACCTCGTTCATCGCGCGCCTCCGTACCGGCGGTCGAAAATATCTCCGTAGCGAGAGCGAATCCGCGGTGCGACCGTCTCCGGCGTTTCGCTCCCGTGGAAGCTCTGGGTGACGAGGGCGGCGTCGTCCACCACGGCTGCGGCGCGCGCGCGGTAGCGAGCCTCGATGGCGTCGAGATAGCCGCCGGTGATCACGATCTGCCGCTCGCGACGGTAGGCGCGGGCGATCTCGTCCCGGCCCAGTCCGTAGCGGCGCAGGCGCAGGCGGTAGTAGCGGAGCAACAACCGGTGTAGCGCCGCATCGAGCACGTCACCCAGCCAGCCGCCGAGCAGCCACGCGAGCGCGCGCACCAGGCGTGTCGGCACGGGCTCGGCTGCTGGGGTTGGAGCATCAGGCGGCGGCTCGAGCACGGCAGCGACACGCGCCTGGGGCAAGAAGGCCTCGGTCCAGGCATTGGCGGCGCGGAAGCGGCGGAAGTAGGCGTGTCCCCACAAGGGCCGCGCCTGGATGGTCTCGTGCGCGAGGTAGAGATTGCACGGCGAGACCTCGAGATCGTCGCCTGTCAGGAGGTAGTTGGGACAAAGCGGTGGTGCGCCAGGTCGGCGCGCCAGACGCCGCAAGATCATGGTCGTCGCCTGCACCAGCCACAGCCTGCGTGGTGCGGTGATCAAGAACAGATCGACATCGCCATCGCGGCCGGCGTTGTCGACCGCCAGCGACCCACACACCGCCACCATGCGCACGAAGGGCACGTGCGCCAACCAGCGCGCAAAGCGCCGGGCCTGGCGCCAGCCGGCATCGCTCGCGGCCGCGCGCTCGGCGCGCAGGCGACCGGTCGCTTCGCGCCCGCGCAGGCAGTAGAAGCCTTCCTCGAGCTGGCTGACGGCGGTCGGTACCAAGCGCTCGAGCGCTCGATCGAGCTGCGCGCCGCTGGCCGCCACCGGCAGGTAACGGAGCAGCTCATCACGGCGCAGCGGATAGTCGAAGAGGTCACCGTAGGCGAGGGCCAAGAGCACGGCGCTGTGCATCGCGGGCTCGGGGGTGCTGCTGTTTCGAGCACCAGCGGGCGACAGGAACTCCCCCGTGGTCCGTGCGCCCGAGTCGCGCCCGCGGGCGGCGGGTATCGACGTGGCTGGCATGGGCGGGGCGGGCATGGTTGGGATGCACGGCTTGGCGGGCCGCATGAGGCTTTTCTCGGCGTTGGCCTGGATTGTAGACCACGGCTTCGATGCGGTCGGATAACATGCCGCGGCCGATGAGCATCCTGCGCCGCACGCCGTTCGCTGCCAGCGAGGTGAATCCTTGACCAGGCCCCTGTCGGCGCTCGGCTTGACCCTGATCTCAGGTGCCATCACCGCGGCGCTGGTGCCGCCCTTGCGCCGCCTGGCACCCGGCTTCGGCTTCGTCGACCCACCGGCCGCTCGCAAGCACCATTCGACCGCGACTCCGCTGCTCGGCGGGTTGGCGATCGGTGCTGGCATCTACTTGCCACCGTGGTTCGGAGCGTCCGCGCCGCATGGCTTGCCAGCGCTCGCCGGTGCCGCAGCCTTGCTGGCGGTGGTGGGTCTGCTCGACGATCGTCGCGCGCTGGGGGTGGTGGTGAAGCTCGGCGCTCAGGTGGTGGCCGCGCTCGCCGTCATCCTCGCCGGGGTGGTGACGCTGCCGGGTGCGGTCTCGCCCGGGATCGACGTGGTGGTGCTCCTGGTCTGGTTGGTCGGCATCACCAACGCGCTCAACCTGTTCGACAACGTCGATGGTCTGGCCGCGGCCACAGCGGCCGCCACCGCGCTCGGCTTGCTCGGGATCGCCGGTAGCACCGGCGCGGTGGGCGTGCTGGCCTTCGGTGTGCTGGGAGCCAGCCTCGGTTTCTTGGTTTTCAACTGGGCTCCCGCGCGCATCTTCATGGGTGACGCCGGCAGCCTGCCGCTCGGCTTCACGCTGGCGGTGCTGGCACTCGCCGCCGCTGACACCCGCGATGCCCCGCTCGCTTGGCTGCTCCCCATCCTGCTGTTGGCGCTGCCGATCGCAGATACGGTGACGGTTTGCGTCTCGCGCCTTGGCCGCGGTCTCAATCCGTTCACTCATCCGGGCACCGACCACCTCTCCCACCGCTTGATCCGTCGCGGCATGAAGGTGCCAGCGGCGGTCACGCTCTTGGTGCTGGGCGCTTTGGCAGTGGATTGCGTGGCCTGGTGGCTGGCGGCTGCCGGCGCCCTCGACCCGATGGCGTCGCCATGAGCACGCGACTGGCTGCTGGCGCGCGGGTGCTGATCACCGGCGGCGCCGGGTTCATCGGCAGCCACCTTGCGGAAGCCTTGGTGCGCGGTGGCTGCCGGGTGTCGGTGATCGACAATCTCTCGACCGGCCGTTTCGAGAACATCCGGCATCTCACCCGCGACGCGCACTTCAGCTTCGCCATCGATTCGGTCGCCAACGAGGCCGTGCTCGACCACCTGGTGCAGGATTGCGATCTGATTTTTCACTTGGCCTCGGCGGTCGGCGTGGAGCTGATCGTCGCGGATCCGGTGCATGTGCTGGAGTCGAACATCTTCGGCACCCGCGCCGTGCTCGCCGCCGCCAATCGCTACCTAAAGCCGATCTGCATCACCAGCACCTCTGAGGTGTACGGCAAGAGCGAGCGGGTGCCTTTCGCCGAGGGTGATGATAGCCTGCTCGGTCCGACCACCAAGAATCGTTGGAGCTATGCCACCTCCAAGGCCGCGATCGAGCACCTCAGTCTGGCCTACCACCAGCAAATGGATCTGCCGGTGACCGTCGTACGGCTGTTCAATACCGTGGGTCCACGCCAGCGGGGCCGCTACGGGATGGTGATCCCGCGCCTGGTGCGCCAGGCACTGGCCGGCGAGAAGCTCAGCGTCTACGGCGACGGAAACCAGCAACGATGCTTTTGCGATGTTTCGGACGTGACGCGAGCGATGATTGATCTGGCACAGCACGACGCCGCTGTGGGCCGCGTGTTCAACATTGGCTCGACCCGTGAAATCTCCATCCGGGCGCTGGCCGAGCTGGTGCTTCAGCAAGTCGCCGAGCATCGCCAGCAGCCCGTGCCGAACGCTGGCGAAAACATCACGCTGGTGCCCTACGAGACCGTGTATGGCAAGGGTTTCGAGGACATGCGCCGCCGGCTGCCTGACATCTCCCGCATCCAAGCAGCGATCGGTTGGCAGCCGAGCATCCCGCTCGAAGAAACGCTCCGCCGGGTCATCGCCGAGCGCGCAGCGAGCGCCGCGCCGTGACCATGAGCTGTTCATAGATCTCGATCACGGCTGCGACCATCTGCTCGCTTCGGTAGTGGCGCTCGGCGCGCTGGGCAGCGGCTTCACCCATGCGTTGGCGCAGCGCCGGGTCTTCGAGCAGCGGGCCGAGCGCTGTGGCCAGTGCCTGGCTGTTGCCGGCGGGCAGCACGCGACCGGTCACGCCGTCGATGTTGACCTCGCTGGTGCCGGTGCCGAGCTCGGTCGAGATCACGGGCAGCCCCGCGGCCATGGCTTCCAGCAGCACGATGCCGAAGGCTTCGCTGCGCTTGGTGGAGGGCAGCACACAAACATCCGCGGACGCATAAAGCGCTGGCAGCTCCTCTGGCGCGATGTCTCCTAGGAAGTGAATGCTTTCGCCCACGCACGAGGCTGCGGCCTGTTGGCGCCAGGCCTGCTCGCGCGGCCCGCGTCCGGCGATCAGCAGGCTGCCCGGGCTGGGCGCGCCGGCCCACAGATGGTCCGCGGCCGCGATCAGGTGCCCGACACCTTTGTAGTAACGCAAGCGGCCGACAAAGAGCACCCTCGGTGCTGCGAAACGCTGCCGCCAGCGCGCTACGCGTCGAACGTCGGCATGCGCGAAGCGCTCGACCTCGATGCCGTAGGGCACGATGGCCGAGTGCGGTGCCGTGCTGGTTGGGCCGGCCGGTCGTAGCATGGGCGAGCTTTTTCGATAGGCCTCGGAGGCGACCAGGACGCGGCCGGCGCGCAGCAACAGCCGTCGCTGCCAGGGCCGCCAGAGGGCACCGAGCCAACGCTGGCGGACGATGTCACTGTGGTAGCTGATGACCGTGGCTTGCCCACGCACAAGCACCCACTGGGCCAACTCGCCGGGCGGGAAGGGCGCATGCAGGTGGACGATGTCGGGCTCGGCGCGCGCCAGGTGTAGCGGCATGGAGGGGCATAGCGGTGTCGAACGCAGGGTCGCGATGCTGCCCGCACGGATCACCGTCACCTCCTGATCACGTTCGCACCGGGTGGTCCGGTCATCACCAGCCACCAGCACCGTAACCGCGAGGCCGCGCGCTGCTTGGCCGCGGGCCAAGGTCTGGAGATGGCCCTCGATCCCACCCAACGTCGGCGGATAGCCCTTGTAGAGGTGGAGCACGCGCATCCTAGGCCCCGGCGAGCAGCGTGCGGTAGACGGCTGCCGTGGCCTGGGCGGTGCGCGCCCAAGTCATGGCGGCGGCGCGTGCCCGGCCTGCCGCGCGCAGGCGGCTGCGCAGCCCGGCGTCGCGCAGCAGGCCGGTGATCGCTTCGGCCATCGAGGCGCTGTCGCGCGGATCGAAGAAGAGCGCGGCATCCGCGGCCACCTCGGGCAGGCTGCCAGCGCTCGAGCAGGCCACGGGCACGCCGCAGGCCATGGCCTCGAGCAGCGGCAGCCCGAAGCCCTCGGCCAACGAAGGCATGATGAACAGCTCGGCAGCGCTGAGCAGGGTCGCCAGATCAGCCTCGGCGACCGGGCCAGCGTAGATCACCCCCGCGGCCTGCGGCGCGCGAGTTGCGCGCGGTCGGGGGAAGCCCGCCAGCACCAGCGTCACGCCGGCGGTTTCGCCCGCCGCGCGCAGCCGCGACCACACCGCACGCAGGCCTGCCAGATTCTTGTGGGGACGGTCGGTGCCGAGAAAGAGCGCGTAGCGCGGTGGCAAGGCCAGCTTGTGACGCAGCGCGGCCACCGCTTCAGCGGTCGCGGGCCGGAACGACTCCGCCACCCCCGCGGGAATGATCGCCAGGCGTTCACGAGCCAGGCCGAAGCGGCTCACCAGATCCTGCGCGGCGGTGGCGGAGAGGGTGATCACGTGCTCTGCACCAGCGAGCGCTGCACGCATGCTCAGCCGATACAGTAGGCGGTGCCCCAGCGAGGGCAAGAAGGTGGGGTCCAAGACACCGATGGCGTCGTAGACCGTCACCACCCGCGGGCAAGCCGGCCCGAAGGCGGTGGCGAAGTAGGGCGCGTGCCATAGATCCACGCCCAGCGATCGGACCTGGTGGCGCAGTCGCCACGGCGCGAGAGGGCTGCGCGCGGGCCCGCCCCCTGACACCAGCCGCACGCCAGCGCGCAGCAGTGCATCGAGGTCGAAACGATCGCTGGGGCCGGGGCCGAGCAGCAGCTTGAGTTCGATGCCGTCGAGTGCCGTCGGCAATGCCCGGGCCAGCTCGTAGACATAGCGACCGATGCCGGGATGATGTGGGTCGAGGTAGCGGCCGTCGAGGCCGATGGCAGCGGTCACGAAGTCAGAATGCCAGAAGTCCGGGCGATAACAGCGCCGCTCGGAGTCGGATGTCGGGGTGCCACAGGAGGCGTGGGGTACGCTCGGCAGTATAGCCTAGCACCTGGCGCTCGCCCAGAGCCCGCCAACCGCCCACGCCTTGTGGAGGACCGAAGCATGTTCCGTGGATTCCCTGTTCCAGCCCTGCTCGCGACCAGCCTGCTGTTGATCGTCGGGTGCAGCAGCCGCGACCGTGCCTCAGCGAGCAGAAGCGCAGATTTGGTGCTGCTCGGCGGCACCTTGGTCACCCTCGATGACGCGCATCCCGAGGCCGAGGCCCTGGCAGCGCGCGACGGCCGGATCGTGGCGCTCGGCAGCCGTACGGAAATCGAACCGTGGATCGGCGATCGCACCGAGGTGCTCGAGCTGGCCCCCGGCGAGCTCGCGATTCCCGGCTTCATCGAAAGCCACGGGCATTTCGTCGGCATTGGCGATGCGGCGATTCAGCTCGATCTCGGCGGCGCCGCGAGCTGGCAGGCGATCGTCGAGCAGGTCGCGGCGGCGGTCGAGCAAGCTCCTGCCGGGCAGTGGATCCGGGGTCGCGGCTGGCACCAAGAGAAGTGGCAGGTGCCGCCATCACCCGCGGTCGAAGGCTTCCCGGTACACGACACATTGTCCGCGATCTCACCCGAGAACCCGGTCATTCTGACGCATGCGAGCGGACATGCCGTCTTTGTCAATGCAAAAGCTATGGAACTCGGCGGGATCGACTCGGAGACGCTGGATCCACCCGGCGGCGAGATCCTGCACGCCCCCGATGGCCAGCCCACTGGCTTGCTGCGCGAAAGCGCGGCCGGGCTGGTCCAGCATGCACGCCTGGCAGATGGCATGCCGCCGGCAGACGAGCTGCGGCGGATGATCAAGCTGGCGTCCGACGACGTGGTGGCGCACGGCATCACCAGTTTCGACGACGCAGGCTCATCGTTCGCGGTGGTCGACGCGCTCGCTGCCGCCTCCGACGATGGCCTGCTGGCGCCCCGTCTGTGGGTGATGATCCGTGCGCCGAATGATGATCTGCGTGCGCGACTCGCGTCGTACAAAGGGCAACGCGACCGGGCAGGCCGGGTCATCGTCGGGGGAATCAAACTGTCCATCGACGGCGCGCTCGGCTCACGCGGTGCCTGGATGCTCGCGCCCTACGCGGATGCGCCAGGTCAGCGCGGACTCAACCTGATCCCGGTGGCCGAGGCGCGGGAGACGGCGGAGATCGCCATCGATGAGGGGGTGCAGCTTTGCATCCACGCGATCGGCGATCGCGCCAACCGCGAGGTGCTCGATCTGTATCAGGCAACGTTTGAAGCGCATCATGATAAGAAAGATCTTCGTTGGCGCATCGAACATGCTCAGCACTTGAATCCGGACGACATTCCGCGCTTTGCCGAGCTCGGTGTCATCGCCTCCATGCAGGGCATCCATTGCACCTCGGATGGCCCGTGGGTGCCTGAGCGCATCGGCGATCAGCGAGCCGAAGAGGGCGCCTACGTCTGGCGCAAGCTCGCCGACTCCGGCGCCTTGATCATCAACGGCACGGACGCACCGGTCGAGTCCGTAAGCCCGATCGCCAGTTTCTACGCCAGCATCAGCCGCCGTCTGGCCGATGGCAGTCGCTTTTACCCGGACCAACGCATGGGGCGCGAAGAGGCGCTGCGCACCTACACCCGCAATGCGGCCTATGGCGTGTTCCAGGAAGCGGACAAGGGCAACCTCGAGGTCGGCAAGCTGGCCGATATCACGGTCCTGTCCAAGAACATCCTGACTGTGGACGAAGATGCCGTTGCGGACACCGAAGTGCGCTACACGATCATCGGCGGGAAGGTTGCGTATCGTGGCGGCAGGAGCTGAGCTAGAATCAAGGCATTGGCTATTTTGCCCTGAAAGGAGCGCCGCTGATGCTGGAGGATCTGAAGCTGCCGACGGCACGCGACTGGATGGTCCGGAGCCCGATCCGTCTCGCGCCCGACGACGACCTTTTCGACGCCATCGATCGCATGGTCGAGCATGGCGCTAGCGCCGTGCCGGTGCTCGACCAGCAAGGTCATCTGCTTGGAATGCTGACGGAGAAGGATTGTATTAGAGTCGTATCTGCTATAGCATATGATGGAGATGCTAAAGATGGGATCGTTGAAGATTTTCAATCGCCGGTCCGCGTGCTGATCGAGCCGGACATGGATCTTTTCCGGGTCGCCGAGCAATTTCTGGCCACCAACTTTCCGGTGCTGCCGGTGGTCGATGGAGGCAAGCTGGTGGGCCAAATCAGCCGCCAGGCAATGCTCGAGGGCATCCAGGAGTTGCGCACCCAGGTATTGACGCGGCTGTCCCAGCGCGAGCATCAGGCCGGGCGTCAGACCGACCGCCCGCGTTCGATCGAGAGCTTGCAGCGCTTTTTCGCCAACGCCCACAACCGCGATCAACTGGTCAGCCAGATCGGCCGCAAGCGCTGATCCGAGCGGCATGGGCGGGCGTACGACCGGGCCCAGGAATGGCAGGGCCACCCCATGACTCCGGGGTGGCCGTAAAGATTAGTCGTTGAATCGGTAGGAAAGTAAGGGTAGGCCTATTCGGCTGGAAACGAACTTCTTCGTTCGGATCTTTGGAGTGTGTTCAAAGAACCCTGTCGGGCTCTGACGATTTTCACCGTCGTTGGCTGATTGTAGAAGCAATCTTCGTGCCAGCGGTGTGCTCGCGCCGCGTCCCGCCCGGTGAAAGGCAGGAACCGGCCGCGACCAAGAAGCCAAACCCTTGCGCAGCAAGAGCTTAGCCTGTTGATCAGGGGGTCGGAGGAAGGGCCAGCAGGGGCGATCGCTTCCTCGGGTCGACGCATGGCCGATGTTCGTCGCTGCCAAACTGCGCCAACCATTGCCCCGAAGCGTGCCATTTCCTGCACATCGGTGTGCCACGAACTGCTAGTCCTCTTCGACCTCCCGTGACATGACGATCAGGTCGTGGGTACGGCCACGGCGGTCGATGACCCAGTCGTGGAGCTGCGCCTCGGGGATGAAGCCAAGGCGGTGAAGGAGGTTTTGTGCCGTGTGCTGGCTGCTCATCATCTGCGCTGTGACCTTGAACAGCCCGAGGCTGCGGGCGAGCGCGAAGACCCGCGTGGCGAGTGCCGAGCCCATCCCGCGACCACGGTGCGGCGGTGCCACCATCAGTCGCATCTCACCGAGATGCCGGGTCCAGAGGGTGGTGTTGTGGTGGATGCTGCCATAGCCCGCGATGCGCGCATCGACCGAGGCGAGCACGGTGCTGGTGCGACCCGCCTCGATGTTGCGGATCCATTCGTCGATTGTCTCGGGCTGGGTGATGTCCAGGCGCAAGAACAGCAGATCATCCTCGGGAAGGCGGTCGGTGAAGGCGAGCATCGCCTGCCGGTCCTCGGTGACCATGGGGCGAAACTCGATACCCTCCGGCCCAAGGACCGACACGGCGTCGACTGGCTGCGGCGCGGCCGTCTCGTTCAAATCTTGCGTCTCCGACAGGTCAAGCAGGCCAAGCATAGCGTCTTGTCCCAGTGTCCGCAACGCGTGGCATCCGGTCAAAACGGCATCTCATGGTCCGAGAGGCCGAAATGATGGCCGATCTCGTGAAGGAGCGTGTCGCGCACCTCGCGGATCACTTCGCGCCGATTCCGGCACAGCGCCGTGATCGGCCGCTGGTAGAGCACCACCCGGTCGGGAAGCTCGGGAACGAAAATCGCGTCGCGCTCGGTCTGGGGAACGCCGCAGTAGAGGCCAAGCAACGCATCGGGATGCTCGAGCCCGACCGCTGCCAGGACCTCTTCGTCGGCCTGCTCCTCGACCAGCACGGTGATGTTTTTGAGCAGGGCGCTGAAGCGCGGCGGCAGGTCGTCGAGCGCGCGGGCGACCAGGCTGCGGAATTGTTCGCACGAGAGGCGCATGGGCGTGCCAAGGAGCCTACCAGGGACCCCGCGGATGGTGCTGGCGGTGGGATATCATCCCGCTCCGGACTGCCATGGGGGGTGGGCGGACCGCTGAGGAGAAACCGTGGCCAGCACCGTGTTGATCATCGACGACGAGCCGGGCATTCTCAAGAGCATCGGCGGCGTGCTCGCGGACGAAGGCTACGAGACCGTGTCCGCCAACTGTGGGCTCGATGGCCTGGCGCGGTTTCGCGATCAGCATCCCGAGGTGGTGTTTCTCGACATCTGGCTTCCCGATCGCGATGGCCTCGAGGTGCTGCAAGCCCTGCGCGAGATCGACCCCCGGGCGGTGGTGATCATGATCTCGGGGCATGGCACGGTGGCGACCGCGGTCAAGGCGGTCAAGATGGGAGCCTACGACTACCTCGAAAAGCCGTTGTCCTACAACCAAGTGGTCGAGGCCGTGGCTGGCGCGCTGCGCCACCGGCGGTCGCTGGTCTCCGAGCAGCGGCAGCCGCCCGCGGTGGAGGCCGGCGCGGATCGCAGCAAGATCGCCCGCGCGCTGCGCCCGCCACCGAAGCTGGCGCAGGTGGTGAAGGTCCGCCGCCGGCAAAAGACGATCCGCCGTTCGACCGTGGTCTACGGGCTGGGGCTGCATTCGGGCACCCGTACCGGCATGGTCCTGCAGCCCCTGCCGCCCGATACCGGCATTCACTTCCTGACCCTGCCCGCGGCGAAGTCGATCTCGGCACATGTCGACCGCGTAGGCGACACCGACTACGCGACCACGCTGGTGCACGAGGGCGAGACCATCCGCACCGTCGAACATCTGCTTTCGGCGCTGCATGCGGCTGGGGTGACCAATCTGCTGGTCAAGGTCCACGGTGAGATCCCGGTGCTCGATGGCTCGGCGGCCGAGCTGTGCCGGGTGCTCGAGGAGGCCGGCGTCGCAGCGCAACGCTGTGGCCGCTACGAGCTGGTGGTCGATCAGCCATTGGAGATTGGCAGTGGCGCCAAGCGATTGCGCATCGAGCCCCACGACGGCTTCGCGGTGTCCTACCGGCTGTGCTATCCACTGCCCATTGGCGAACAGCAGGTTGATTTCTCGTTAAATAGCTACGAACACTACAAGAAAGAAATCGCATCGGCACGCACCTTCGGCTTTATCAAGGACCTCGACATGATGGCGGAGCTGGGGCTCGGCTCGGGCGGCCGGCTGGACAACTGCATCCTGGTCGGCGAGGACAACGTCATCAATACCGAGCTGCGCTACCCGGACGAATTCGCTCGTCACAAGATCCTCGACATCATCGGTGACCTCTACTTGTTGGGCTTCCCGCTTCGCGGCAAGGTGATCGCCGAGTGCACGGGACACCGCGACAACATTGCCATCTTGCGCGAGATCCAGCGCCGCGATCGCCCGCCTGCCGCGTAGAGCCCCAGCCGGTGAACGCCAGCCGGTGAACGCCACCCGGTGAACGCCAGCCAGCGAACGCCAGCCGGTGAACGCCAGCCAGCGAATGACAGCCGCTGGCCCAAGAGACGGGTCCTTGCTGGGGGATCCCCCTTGGTGGCGGCAGTTCCCGGCGCGTTCTTCTTGACAAGCCGAGCACCAGTCGGTAGGGTCTGGTCGTAGTTGAGATGCCGTCTCAACAAGGGAGCGCAACATGCAACCGACCAGCGACCTGCGACCATCGGATCCGTCCCCGAGCGAAGCGAGCTCGGTCTTGCCCTTTACCCAGCTTCAGGTGGGTGACCGGGCGCGCCTGGCGGGTGATGATCTGATGCGCCAAGACCGTCAGACCCTCGCTGCCCTCGGCTTGACCCAGACCTGCCGCTTCCAGGTTTCGCGCGTGGGTGATCCCTGGATCGTGCAGGTGCGCTCGACGCGCATCGGCCTCTCCGACGCAGTCGCGCGCTGCTTGCGCGTGCGACCCGAACCCGGTGTCTGAGATCGCGCGCGCCGTCATGTTTCCTGCTCTCGATCCCGGGCCCGGCCATGCTGCAGCACGCTGAGCGCCCGAGGCCAGCCGGCCGGAGGACAGCCGATCCCTTGCAGGTGGCGCTGTTCGGAAACCCCAACACCGGCAAGACCACCCTGTTCAATCGCCTGTGCGGCATGCGGGCGAAGACCGCGAACTTCCCTGGCACCACCACCGATGCCCGGCTCGGACGCTGCCGCGTGCGCGCGGACCTGTCGCCGGTCGCGGTCACCGACCTGCCGGGCATCTACCGCTTGGGACTCGATCTTCCCGAGTCCCGGGTCTGCCGCTCGGTGCTCGACGGCGAAGGGCTCTATCGCCAGCCCGATGCCGTGGTGGTGGTGCTCGACGCGACCAATCTCTCTCGCAATCTCTACCTGGCCGCGGAGTTGCTGACCCGCGGCCTGCCGATGGTGGTGGCGCTGAGCATGGTCGACCTGGCCCATCGGCGCGGGCTGAGCGTCGACGTCGATCGTCTGGCCCATCACCTGGGCTGTCCGGTGGTGCCGGTGATGGCCCGGCGCGGCGAAGGTGTCGAGGCCCTGCGCCGGGCGATCGCCGAGGCCGTGGCAAGACGCCCGGCGCGTATGCCCTCGCCGCCGTGGCTGCCCGCATGCGGCGATACCGCTGCGGTCGAGCAATGGGCGGAGATGGTGCTGGCCGATAGCATCGGCGGCGACGACGCGGTCGGCGCGGCAACGGATACCTTCACCGAACGACTCGACCAGGCCTTCACCCACCCGGTGCTGGGTGCGGTGATCTTCACGGCGGTGATGTTCGGTCTTTTCTGGTCGATCTTCGCCTTCGCCACCGTGCCCATGGATCTGATCGAGGCAACCTTCGAGCACGTCGGCGGTTGGCTTACCGCGCTCTTGCCGCCGGGCCCCGTACGCGATTTGCTGGTCGACGGCATCGTCGGTGGCATCGCCGGCACGGTCGTCTTCCTGCCGCAGATTTGCCTGCTCTTTTTGCTCATCAGCCTGCTCGAAGACACCGGCTATCTGGCGCGCGCCGCGTTCGTCATCGACCGCGTCCTGTGTCGCTTCGGTCTGCCCGGACATGCCTTTGTGCCGCTGCTCTCGAGCCATGCTTGTGCCCTTCCCGGAATTCTCTCCTCGCGCCTGATCCCCGATCGCAAGGATCGTCTCGCCACCATCTTGGTGGCGCCGTTCATGAGCTGCTCGGCGCGCCTGCCGGTCTATGTGCTGCTCACCGGTCTGCTGTTCGCAGGGCGTCCGCTGCAAGCGGCGCTCGCGTTCGCCGCTTGCTACGTGATCGGTGCCGCGGCGGCGCTGGGCAGCGCCTGGCTTTTTCGCCGCACCTTCCTGCGCGGCCAATCGCGGCCGATGGTCATGGAGTTGCCGTCGTACAAGGTGCCATCGCTTCGCACGGCGGTATTCGTCGCGCTGGATCAGGGACGTCGCTTCCTGCGCAAGGCCGGGACGGTGATCGTCGCCATCTGCGTGGTGATGTGGTGGCTGTCAGCCTACCCGCGCAGCGAGCCCCTGCCGGAGGCCGTGTCGATGCGCGCGGAAGCAACGCAGGTGGCAGCGTCGGCGCCCGCGCGCGCCGCGCGCCTCAAGGCCGAAGCCGACGGTCTCGACCAGCGGCACGCGCAGGCGCAGAGCTTCGCGGGTCGACTGGGACGCACGCTCCAGCCGTTGTTTGCGCCGCTCGGCTACGACTGGCAGGCGACGGTCGGCGTTTTGACCAGCTTTGTCGCCCGCGAGGTCTTCGTTTCGACCATGGCAGTGTTCTTTGTCGGTGAGGATGATCCGGATCTCGAAGACGCGGGCGTGCTCGACCGCATCTCCCAGGCGCAACGCGACGATGGCACACCGGTGTTCACTCCAGCGACCTCGGCCAGTCTGTTGATTTTCTTCGTTCTCGCCATGCAATGCCTGCCCACACTCGAGCTCACGCGCAAGGAAACCGGCGATTGGCGCTGGTCGCTGTTTCAGCTCGGCTACATGTCGACCTTGGCGTATCTGAGCGCCCTACTCACCTTTCACGGTCTTCACGCCCTGGGGATCTCATGACCGATCTTCCCTGGAACGATTGGCAATTCTGGGTGGTCACCGCCACCGCCGCTGGTGGTCTGCTGCAACTGCTCCGACCCTTCTTCCGCCAAGCCGGTCGCCCGGGCGACGGCTGTCCAGGCTGCGACGGCTGCCACACCCGACCCACCCCCAGCCAAGCGCTGCCCAGCAAGCTCGTCGTCCTGGACAGCAGCAGCCAAGCCCGCCGCTCATAGCCAGCACCCGCACACAGTCCGCCGCCGCGGCTACATGCATGTGGGCAGTAGCACGATTCTGGTGGTGTCTTGCGCCATCGATTGACTTTCAAACACGGGTGTGTCTATTCGCTGCTGCCCTTGCGTACCTGGGACAACCCGCCAACCGTGGCCTAGGACGCCAACGGTTGTAGCTGCTGGAAGAAGGGAAGCGGGCCCGGGCAGCCGTTCAGCGGCTGTTTGTAGGCCTCGCAGCCTCGACCGCCCGGGCCATGGCATCGCCCGGGCGGTTGGGCGTGTACGACTGGACTTGCCTACAACCAACCCTTGGAGCGGGCGATGCGTGCGGCCTCGACACGGTTTTGCGCGCCCAGCTTGCCGATGGCTTCTGACAGGTAGTTGCGCACCGTGCCCTCGGACAAGTGGACGTGGTCGGCGATGCCGGCCGTGGTGGCGCCTTCACCGGCGAGACGTAGCACCTGGCGCTCGCGGTCGGTCAGTGGATCGGCCTCGTCCCAAGCAGCGATGGCGAGCTCGGGATCGATCACCCGCAGGCCGGCATGCACCCGGCGAACGGCGTCGGCGAGCTGCTTAGCTGGTGCGTCTTTTAACAAATAGCCGGCGGCACCAGCGTCGAGGGCGCGGCGCAGGTAGCCGGCGCGGGCGAAGGTGGTGACGATGATCACCCGCGGGCGGGCTCCTCGCTGCTGGAGCGCCTGGGCCAGCTCGAGACCGGTCATGCCTGGCATCTCGATGTCGGTGAGCACCACGTCGGGCTGCGAGTCGCCGCGCTCGATTCGCGCCAGGGCCTGGCGTCCGTCAGCGGCTTGCGCCACGATCTCGATGTCGCTCTCGAGGGTGAGCAACGCGGCCAAGGCACCACGCACCATGGACTGGTCCTCGGCGATCAGGACCCGGATCACGCGCTCGCCTCGCTCGCTCCGCCTTGCGGCAGATGGATGATCAGCCGCGTGCCGGCATCGGTGATGCGCTGGAGCTTGCCGCCGAGGCTGGCCAGGCGCTCGCGCATGCCGAGCAGACCGCTGCCTTCCGGACCGCGGGCGCCCCGTCCGTCGTCCGCTACCTCCAGGCGCAGGCCCTGATCGTCGCGGCCGAAGCGCACTGTGCAGCGGCGAGCTTTGGCGTGGCGCACGACGTTGGTGATGGCCTCGCGCAGGCTGAGGGCGAGCACGCCCTCCTCAAGCGACGACACCGCGGGCACATCGCCAGCGATCTCGAACACCACACCGGCGGCGTCGAGCGCGATGCGCGCGCTCGCCAGCTCATCGGCCAACGAGCGTCTCCGGTAGCCGGATACCGCGCCGCGTACCTCCTGGGTGGCCTGGCGCGAAATGCCTTCGACCTGGCGCATCTCCTCGGCCGCACGGGCGGGATCCCGCGACGCCAGGCGGGCGGCCAGCGCCGACTTGAGGGTGATGGTCGAGAGCGTGTGGCCGAGCAGATCATGCAGGTCACGGGCGATGCGCTCGCGCTCGGCGACCTGCGCCAAGCGCTGCACCTCTTGGCGCGAGAGACGCAATTGCAGGTCGGCCGTGCGCACCGTGCTCTGGTGCAAGCAGAGGCCACCGATCAGCGGGGTGAAAATCAGCGCCGGCAGCCAAAAGTAGAGGCTGTGTTGAAGCAAGCCGGCGGTCAGGCCGACGAGCGAACACAAGATCCCGATCGTCTTCCACGCCCGTCGGGTCGGCTGCAGGTTGCCGGCAAACGCGCTGGCGTAGATAAAGAACGAGCCGGCCCCGACGTTGATCGGCGCGAAGATGATGCCCAGCAACGCGATCCCAGCGATCGGCAGCAGCTTGCGTCGGTCGTCGAGCCACCAACCCCAGAAGTAAAGCGCCAGGAAAACCAGCAGGCCAATCCCCGAGAGCGTACGCTCGAAGGGGATCTGCACAAGGAACACGGGCTTCAAGACAAAGGGCGCAAGATAAATCAGATACCCATAGGGAGTCCAAGAAATCGCTGGATTGTCGGGCAAGAGTCGCATGGTCAGACCTCGAGCAGCCGTTCGAGCGAGCACGTTTCAAACGAGCACGTTTCAAGCGAGCACGTTCCTGTTGAGCATGCTCTTGTTGAGCACCTTCCGAGCAGGATTGTCCCATGCGCGTGGGCTCATTCGATGCGCACCTGGTCGATCGTCAGATCGAATCGGCCCTGGGCAGGACCGCCAGCAAAGGCCAGGCCCCACACGCCGCGAAGGTCTTTGGTCAGCTCCCGCAGCACGATTCGGTGCTCCTGCCACGCATCGCCAGCCGTGAAGGTAGCCGACGCTGGGATCTGCCCCAGGCTCTCGGCAAAGAGCATCAGCCGGTAGCGGCCACCGTCGCCGCGGGCGAAGAAGACGACAGCCTTCTTGGCCGAGAAATCGACCGGCGTCATCGGCCGATCGCCGAACCAGACCATGGCACCTGCCCAAGGGAAAGGAAAGCCCGGCCGGATGGTACCGCGCACGGCCAGGGCACCGCTGCTGCCCGCAGCACCCGGTGAGACCCGCTCGAGGGTGACCGTTGACGCGCCGCCCATCATCTCGTCGGTGGTCGGCTGCCAGCCGCTGCCGAAGGCGGCATCGAGTACGTCGCGGTCGAAGTCGGCGAAGGGCGCGCCGGTGGGTGCGCTCGCGCGCGCGGCGCGGGCGGCATCGGCGGGGGTGCGGGTGATCGCGTGGCCGGCTTTCCAGATCCCGGCGATGTGCCGGCTGCGGGTGATGTCGCGGGTGGGGTCGCCGTCGACCAGCAAAAGATCCGCGCGCAGTCCGGGTGCGATGCGACCGCGGTCGTCGAGCCCGAAGGCATGGGCGGGTCGCGCGGTCGCCGCGCTGAGCGCCTCGAGCGGTGTCAAGCCGGCTTGGACCAGCAGCGCGAGCTCGCCATGCAGACTGATGCCATGCGCGGTGCCCGGGTTGGGGGCGTCGGTGCCAGCGAGGATCGGCACCCCAGCCGCGGCCAGCGAGGCCGTGGCCTGGCGGGCGATATCCCGGCGCAAGGGCCGCGCAGCGAGACCCGGGATGGTACGTCCCAGGGCGCCGATCTCGGCCGGGGTCATGAAGGCGGCAAGGGCTGGATCGTGATCGAGGTGGCCCGGGTTTGGGGTGCCAGCGACGGTGGCGATCACGCTCAAGGTCGGGATGACGAAGGCGCCGTGCTCGGCGGCGAGGGCGACGATGCCCGCGTCTGCCGGCACATCGCTCCAGACATGCACCAGGCCGTCGGCGCCGAGCTCGAGCGCCGAGCGCGCAGCCTCACGATCGCTCACGTGCACGACGGCGAGCACATGCCGCTTGTGGGCCGCGGTGATCACCGCGCCGAGGGTCGCGGCGTCGAGGGTCGGGAAGCGACCGCCACCGCGGTCGTAGACGATCTTGATGAAGTCCGAGCCTTCAGCCAGACGGGCGGCCACGAAAGCATCCGCGCCGCCGGGATCCTCGAGGGTCGGGATGGCGATGCCGTACTCGGTGCCGTGGCCACCCGGCGCGGTGACCAGGGTGCCGGCCGACACCAGGTCCGCGCGCCCTTGAGCCTCGCCGCGTGCCTGGGCAGCGCGCGCCGCCGCAGCAAAGCCGGCATCGGTGAACATGTCGATCTCGGTGGTCACGCCGAATTGGAGCGCGCGTTCGAGGGCGTCACCCCAGGTGTGGGTGTGGGCGTCGATCAGACCCGGCAGGAGCGTCTTGCCCCGGCCGTCGATGCGGATCGCATCAGGTGGGATCGGCAGATCCTCGCCGATCGCCGCGATGGTCTGGCCCTCGACCAGCACGTTCATCGAGCTGTGCACACGCTCTCCATCGAACACGCGGACGTGTTCAAAGGCGAGTCGGGACGGTTGGGAATCATCAGCCGCCCGGGCGCCGAGTGCCGCGAGAAGCAGCAAGCAACTGCCGCCGAGCAGGCCGGCGGTGCGGAGGGTCTTGAGTCTTCTCATCATCAACCCCAGCTCTTCGAATCGCGGCGGTAGGCGAAGACGCCGAGCGCCAGGCTGAGTGCGGTGAAGGTGAGCAGGTAGGCCGCGGATTGGGGCAGCGAAGCATGGGTGTCGGCGCCCAGGATGCCGAGGCCCTGTTGCGCCAGATGATAGGCCGGCAGCCAGGGTGCCAGCGTCTGGAAGAAGCCGGGCAGCACCTCGTAGGGCAGCCACAGACCCGCGGCGAAGGACATCGGCAGGTAGATCAGGTTGATCACCGCGGGCGCCGAGTTGGGTCCGCAGAGGTAACCGAGTGCCAGGCCGAAGGCGGCGAAGGGCAAGCCGCCGAGGCTCAGCCAGACGGCCAGCTTCACCCAGGTCGCGAGTGGCAGTGACACGTCGCCGAAGAAAATGCCGAGCGCGAAGAGGCCGAGCAGGATCAGCAGACTGAATGCCATGCCCACCACCATGCGGGCCAGGAAGTGGATGATCGGTGGCAGGGGCATAGCGCGCTTGAGCAGCATCCAGCCCTGCCCGCGCTCGCTGGCGATGCCCACGCCAAAACTGAAGAGGTTGGCGCCGATCACGCCGAAGGCGCCGTAGGTGGCGAGCATATAGCCCGCGACCGATACCGGCCCGAGCTGTTGACCGCGTCCGAAGGCCAGGCCGAAGAGTGCGTAAAACATCAGCGGAAAGGCGAACGCAGGCAGGGCGAAGGCGGGCATGCGCAGCAGCTTCATCAGCTCGCCGCGGGTCTCGAGCCGGAACGTGCGCAGCGTTCGTTGCCAAGGTGGTGCCGGCGCGAAGGTGACCTGGTCCAGGCTTTCGCTCGCGATGCTCATGCTGCCACCTCCTGGCCCGCTGTCTCGTGCTTGCGTGCGGTGAGGGCCAAGAGGGCCTCCTCGAGGCCGGCGGTGCGCACCTCGAGATCGGCGAGCTGGGGATCGAGCGCGAGCAGGCGACGGACCACAGGCTCGGCGCGATCGGCGCTCAGGCGCAAGGCCGAGCCGCTGCGCTCGACGTTGAGCACGCCCGGCCAGCCAGCCGCCGTCGCGCTGTCGGTGGTGGTGGTGCAGCGGATCTGGCTGCCGAGGGCGCGCCGCTTGATCTGCTCGGGCGTGCCCTCGGCGATCACCCGGCCGCGGTCCAGGATCACGATGCGACTGGCCAGCGCATCGGCCTCTTCCAGGTGATGGGTGGTGAGCAGCACCGTGCCCCCGGCCTCGGCCAGCCGGCGGATCAAGCGCCACAGCTCGCGCCGGGCCTCGACGTCGAGACCGGCGGTCGGCTCGTCGAGAAAGAGTAGATCCGGCCCGCCGCAGATGGCCAGGGCGAGCATCAAGCGTTGCTTCTGGCCGCCTGAGAGCCGACCGGAGAGGCGGTTCTCGACGCCGCTGAGGCCGGCGAGGTCGAGGGTCTCGGCGATCGGTCGTGGCCGCGGGTAGTAGCTGGCGGTCAGCTCGACGTGCTCGTGCACGGTCAGGGTGTCGGGCACCTTGGCGATCTGCAGCATGGCACCGGTGCGGGTGCGCGCTGCCATCGACCACGGTGGATGGCCGAGGGTGCGGGCGGTACCGGCGCTCGGTCGCAAGAGGCCGAGGAGCAGGTGAATGGCGGTGGTCTTGCCGGCGCCGTTCGGCCCCAGCAGACCGACCACCTCACCGCTGCCGATCGCGAGGTCGATGCGCTCGAGCGCCGTGACCTTGCCGTAGCGTTGGGTCACGCTGGCGAGCTGCGCGGCGGTTTGCAGGCCGGCGTGGACGGTACCAGCCGGCAGGGGAGAGCGTGGAGCGATCATGCGCGTTGTCACTTTCGGGTCGCATCCCGCTCGGCGGTGCGTCCGCCAGGCTCGTCGACTCTGAAAGCATGATCGCTGCTGGCGCACCCGAGCGCCGGTGGCCTTCGTCAGGATCTTGGGATGACATCTGTCAAGTCGCCATCTGTCATGTGTGTGATCGCCTGGCCACACAGCGCAGCGACATGGCTGGGTACCGCATGCCGGGCTAGGAGCCTGTTGCGCATCGCCCGCCCGGCGCTCCGCGATGCACCATCCGTTTGTTGGCAACAGGCTCCTAGCGCGCGACAGCCAAGCACGGATCGTCATGACCCGCGTAGCCCACGGTGCAGATGCGGCCGGCCCGCTGGGGCTTGATACCCGCAGCGCCTGCGGCACCGAGCGCCTCGCCCACCTTCTGCTTGAGGTCGACGACCCCGTCCGTTTCGATCTTGAAGCGCTCTTCGAACATGGTGTAGCCGTCCTGACCGCGGCTGGCGTCGGCGAGAAACTCGCTGGTGACCAGCAGGATCTCCTCGTCGGGATCGACCGGTCGCGGGCCATCGGCGCCCAGCAGGGTCAGTCGGTCGGCGGTGCCGGTGTCCGGGTCATGGCGGAAGGCGAAGCCGGCGATCTGTGGCCAATGCCCATTGCCCGTCCAGTTGAGGATGGCATGCTCGATGGCTTCTTGAAGCACCGAGCCGCGAATGCGCAGCAGCTCGAGCTTGGCCGAGAAGGGCAGCAGGGCCTCGAGCTGGCGACGCGTGATGCTGGTGCCAGCGGGGATGTCCTGATTCAAGCGCATGCTGCCCGCGTTGAGCAGCGCGATCTGGGCGCCTCGATCCGCGAAGGCGGCGAGTGCCTGGTCGGCGATCCAGTCGCCGAGATTGGTCTCGAAACGCCTTATCTGCAACTCTTCGGCGACCAGCTTGACCCCGGCCCGGCCAAGGGTGATGTCGATGCAGCCGAGCGGCTCGGGCGGATCGAGGTGGGTGCAGAAGGCCTCATCGAACCAGTCGAGCCATTGCTTCACCCGCTTGGCGACCCGGGGGTCGGGCTCGAATCGTTGATCGAGATGGACGTAGCGAAAGTGAACCTCCGGAGCTCCGCTGGCCTTCGGCGTCACGGTGACCACCGACGCGGTCTTGGCATCGGCGTCGGCCTTGATCACCATACGGCCCGCGACGGTGCGCGAGAGTCGCTCGTGCTCGTGGCCACCGATGATCAGGTCCGGGCCCTGGTCGCCCAGCGTCTCGAGGATCTGCACATCGTCGGATTCGCGCAGGTGCGTGAGCGCGACCACCACCTCTGCGCCTTGGTTGCGCAACGCTGTCGTGGCTTCGCGCGCCACCTCCACAGGGTCAGCGAAGTGGTCGATGAAGGCCGCGTTCTGGGAATCGATGGTCAAGCCAAAAAGGCCCACCCGCACGCCGCCGCTCTCGATCAGCAGGCTGCGCACCAGGTTGTCGCCCGCGATGAGCGGCTCGCCATCCCCGGACTTGCCGAACACGATGTTCGAGGTCAGCCAGCGAAAATCCGACTGGGCGATGCGCAAATCGAGCTGCTCGGCGTTCTCGGCGCGGCCGCGGTCGAACTCATGGTTGCCGAAGGTGACGATCAGGCGCGGATCGAAGCCATAGGCGTCACCGTCGAGCAGGTTCATCACATCGATCATCTGCGCCCCGTAGTAGCGCCGACTGAGCAGCGAATGCGAGAGAAAGTCTCCCGCATGGAGCATCAGCAGATCCGGATGCTCGCGCTCGAGCTGCCGGCGCAGCGTGCGCAGCCGCGCCAGCCCACCACCGTCATCCAAGCCAGCGATGCGGTACACGTCGTTGATCGCCAGAATGGTGAACGATCGCGCCCCTGCTGCCGGCTGCACCCCAGCGCTGAAACGCTCGAGGCTGCGGGTGCTCGACTGGCTACAAGCGAGCGCCAGCGACCAAGCCGAGAACAAAGCGAGGGCAAACAGCGGTCGCCGGCACCAGGTAAAGACAGTCTTTGCGCGCATCGAGCCATGATACTCGCTTCGCGCACGCTGCTCGTCTCGCGCTCGAAGGCGCGGCGCGCACGCTCGCTGCGAGCGCTCGATCGGAGCACGACTCCCTGCGCGCAGGTGTCTGGACGAGCAAGCAACCGGCCGATTCGACACAATCGGGGGGCTCGAGGGAACCGCGAGCCGCGTTGCGGGTAAAGAGGAGCATGGACGGTGCCCTCGAATCCCCGGCCCAGATCATGGCAGCGCCAGTGGCGGCCGGCTGCGTGGAGGTCGATGTCGGCAGCATGGACATAAAGATCCGAGATGGTCTGCTACTCGCCCGTCATGCCCAGGGCGACGGTGAAGCCTTCGCCGAGCTGGTGACGCGTTACCGGGCGCCGGTATATGGCTACCTGGTTCGCATGGGGGTCGAGCCGGCGGCGCGCGACGACCTTTTCCAAGACATCTTCCTGCGGCTGCATCGCTCCGCCCATCGCTTCACCATCACGCGTCCCTTCAAGCCTTGGCTGTTCACCATCGTGGCCAATGCCGCGCGCAACCATGCGCGCGGCCGGCGCTGGCAGCGTCTGCGCTTCGTCTCGGCACAAAGCGAGCCCGTGGAGCCGCCGGATCCGGCACCCGACGGCGAACGCCAGGCCGTCGGCCGCCAACGACTCGACGTCTTGCAGCAGGCGATTCGTGCCCTGCCGCGCGGGCAGCGGGAGGTGCTGGTGCTGGCAGCGATCGAACACCAACCTTTGGCGCTTGTGGCAAAGAGCCTGGGGGTGGCCGTGGGCACGGTGAAGAGCCGCCTGGGTCGCGCGCGTCTGACGCTGGCGCGTGCGCTCAGCGTCTCAGGCGAGCACAGCAACCCCGAATCGGAGGTCGCCCCATGAATCGTCTTTGCCGCATCATCCGGCAGCGTGCCGCCGAGCAGGGGGTCGACACGGTCGCGTGCCGTGACCTGGTACGCGAGCATCTCGCGACCTGCGCGGGCTGTGGCCGGGCGCTCGCGGCCTTGCAGCAGGTCGACCAAGCGCTCGCCACGTTGCCACCGATCGATGCACCCGACGAAACGGTCGCAGCACTGCTCGAGCGCGTCGCGGTCGCGTCTGCGGCCGAGCCCGCTTTGGGCCGCTCATCTTGGGTGCTGCGCCTGCGTGCTGCTGGCGATGCCATGGGGCGCTTGATTCGTCTCCCGGCTGCGCGTCGCACGGTGGCGATGGCAGCGTTGATCGTGCTCGCGCTGACAGCGAATGTGTTGCTGCGCAGGAGCGGCACGGGATCGTCCGCGCCGGGCCGGACAGCGGAGGCGCGCGACATGGCCGCCCAGGCTGCATCGGGCGCCGGGCAAGCCGCTGCTCCCGGCGCGCTGGACGATGAGGTGCTGGGCGATGCGGTGCCGGAAACCCGGACCCTGACAAGTCTGACCGCGAAAAACGAGGCGGTCGCGCCGACCGACCAGCGCCAGAGGCAGAAGCGCGAAGCGCTCGCGCGCCGCCAGCGGGACGTCCGGATACCTCTCGAGATCATCGGGAACCAGGAGCTGCCTGAGACCAAACACAAGTCTCTTCCGCGCGCCGCTGTGCCGGAACGCTCAGCCCCTGCCTCGAGCCAACCGATCGTGATCGATGGTGCGCAAGCCGCGTCGGAGAAGTTCCGCCTCGGTGCGGAGCAGCCGGCCGCGAAGGCTGAACGGCGTGACCTGCCGGCGGCGCCGAGCGCCGAGGAGATGACGATCAGCACGGGCTCGCCGCGGGTGGATGGCCCCGCCGCAGCGGTTGGCTCCCTCGACACGGCGCCGCGCGCGCAAGCCCAAGATGCCGGTCGGTTCAACCAAGGCGCCGAGACCTCTGCGGACCAGATCCAGGCGCTGCGCTCGGAAGTGAAGCATCTCGGTAAGAAGCTGAAGGAACTCGACTCGCTGTCGCCTTCGATAACCCCTGCGAAGAGCACGCCGCCACCGCGCGCAACCGCCGTCGCACGCGCCTATCTTGCCGAACGCGAGCGCACGAAGGGTCTGGTTTTTCAAGACGCCCACGGCTACTGGTCGAACACCTACGTTCCCGGCGATCCCACGATCCGGTTGCTCCAAGCCCGGCTCGCAGCGAACGCCCTGGCGGCCGTGGGCCCTCGGGCGGGTGTGCCAGAGGATACTCGGCTCCGCTTGCACCAGCACGTGCAGCCGCCAGACCAACCCTTTGACCCGCCGAAAAACGCGGCGCTGGCACTGTACGTCGACGCCGATCGGGTGGCGGCGACGGGTCCGACACGGACGCTGATTCAAGTCGGCCTCAAGGCTGCGGACCGCCGCGCTGGCGCCCGGCCGAAGCTGTCCGTGGCGGTGGTGCTCGATCTCGCCTACCCGGTCGCCGCCGGGGACATCGCGTCGATGCGGGCGCTGCTTCAGGCGCTGGCGCGCATTGCCGAGCCGGGCGACCGTTTTCAGGTTTTCTTCGCCGGTCGCGATGTCGAGCCGTTGGCCGCCTCTTCCTTGCGCCATGGGGCGTTGATGGTGGCGCTCGACGATGCGCTCGCCCGGCCCATGGTCGCTGGCTCGATGGCGGTTCGCAGGGCCATCGCCGAGGCTGATCAGGCCCTGCTCGCTGGTGGCGACTCCATTCTCGGTTCCCGCGGCGTGCTGGTGGTGAGCGGACGCCTTGAGCCCGAGACGGGGCTTGCGCCGAGCGCCCATCGCAGCGCGCTGGCAGGTGTGCCGCTGAGCGTGGTGGCGCTCGGCAATGACGTCGACCAGGACGCCTACCGTCGCCTGGCGCTCGCGGGTCAAGGGCGCATCCGAAGCCTCCGGAGCCCGCAAGCTGCGGCCGGTCTGCTGGCCCGCGAGATCGACGCTGTCAGCCAGGTGGTGGCCCGGGCGCTGCGCCTCAACATTCGGCTGGCACCTGGTGTCGAGCTGGTCGGGGTGCTCGGTGCCGAGCGTTTCGACGTGGCGGCCACGGCGCGGGCGAAGGCGGCCGAGCAGCGGATCGATCAGCAAGTCGCCCGCGATCTCGGCATCCGTGCCGACCGCGGCAACGACGACGATGGCATCCAGATCCTGATCCCGTCGTTTCTCGCAGGCGACAGCCACGTGGTGCTGATCGACGTGGTGGTTCCGGGGCCCGGCAAGGTGGCGGACGTCAGCCTGCGCTTCAAGGATCTCTTGCGCGCGAAAAATGGCATGGCACGCGCGCGCCTGTCGCTGGCCAAGCGCGTCTCGGGCCGCCGTGCCGCGGCCGCTGCGCGCCGGGCCCACCGCGTGCGTCGAAGCCTGCTCGGCTGGAAGCTGTCGGCGGCGCTGGGGGCTGCGTCTGGGGCCAGCCCCGCGGTCGCCCGCGCCCGCTTGCTCGCGGTGGAGGCGTTGCTGCAGGGTCTGCCGGAGCTCGATCCGCTGTGGGCTGGCGATGCCGAGCGCGAGGCCGATCTGGCACTCGTTCGAGCCTATCAGCGATGGTTCGAATCCGGCGCCGGCGAGGCATACGCGGACGGCGACATGGCTCGTTGGCTCGCAGACTCGCTGCGTGTTGCCGGTGCCCGCAAGCTGCTGCGCATCCCGCCCGTCGATGGGCGCTGATTCGATCGCTACCGAGGAGAACGTCATGCGTCATGCCCACGTATTCACCCGTTGTGCGTCGTTCGTCCGTTGTGCGTCGTTCGTCCGTTGTGTATTGCTCGCCCGTCACACAGGGCCTCGTTACACAGGGCTGGTAACTGCGCGGATCGTTGCTGTGATCATCGCCCTCTTCGCTCCGGCCGCG
>Ga0114931_10000187_pt1 | contig 71032 bp, 59 predicted proteins | sample 2SBtaG_FD_89579 | JGI IMG/M metagenome (GOLD analysis project Ga0114931, IMG submission 89579) | Deep subsurface microbial communities from Kolumbo volcano to uncover new lineages of life (NeLLi) - 2SBTROV14_V59a metaG | ecosystem: Environmental > Aquatic > Marine > Volcanic | place: Kolumbo... | reverse complement strand
GCATCGCACACCCTTCTACTGCTCGGGATGCCCGCACAACCGCAGCACCCGCGCGCCCGAGGGCTCGCGGGTGGGCGCGGGCATTGGCTGCCATACCATGGTGATGCTGATGGACCCTCACCGGGTGGGCGAGGTGGCATCCCTCACCTGCATGGGCAACGAGGGCACGCAGTGGATCGGGATGTCCCCCTTTGTTCGTGGCGCCCACCTGGTGCAGAACCTCGGAGACGGTACGTACTTCCACAGCGGGCAGCTCGCCGTCCAGGCCGCCGTCGCAGCCGGTGTGGACATGACCTACAAGCTCTTGTGGAACGGCTCGGTAGCGATGACAGGCGGTCAGCCCGCCCAGGGAGGTCTAGCGTTGCCCGCGGTGGCGCGTGGCCTGCTGGCGCAGGGGGTGGCACAGGTCTTGGTGACGACAGACGATCCCGCCCGCGCCCTCTACTGCGAGCTGCCCGACGCAGTGGAGGTCTGGGACCGCTCGAGGCTGCTGGAGGCGCAGGCTCGGCTCGCGGCGGTGCGCGGCGTCACCGTGCTGATCCACGATCAGGTCTGCGCGGCCGGCGCCCGGCGCGCGCGAAAGCGCGGCCAGGTCGTGGCCCCGCGTCAGCGGGTGGCCATCAACCCCCGCTTGTGCGAGGGCTGTGGGGACTGCGGACGGGTGAGCAACTGCCTCTCGGTGCAGCCCATCGAGACGCCCTTCGGCCGCAAGATGAAGGTCGATCAGACCAGCTGCAATCTCGACTTCTCGTGCCTCGAGGGGGACTGCCCGGCTTTCATGACGATCACTCTGCCGGCCGGGAGTGTGCAGCCGAGCCCTCCGGAACGGAGAGAGGGAGGCGACAGCGGGGCCGAGGTCTCTCCGGCGTTGGCGCTGACGGAAGCCGATCTTCCCGCCCCCGTCCTCGCCGTGGCGCCCGACGACTTCTCGGTTCGCATCGCGGGGATCGGAGGGACTGGCGTCGTGACCGTATCGCAGGTGCTCGGAACCGCGGCGTTGCTCGACGGCTACGAAGTGCGCGGCCTCGACCAGATTGGCCTCTCCCAGAAGGCTGGGCCCGTGGTGAGCGACCTGCGGCTGCGCCGCGGGCGCGCGGCGGAGACCAATCGCCTGGGTCGCGGTCAGGCAGACCTGATCCTCGCCTTCGACGCATTGGTAGCCGCCTCCCAGCGCGGTCTGTGGGTCGCGGATCCCGGGCGTACGGCGCTGGTCGGCTCCAGCAGTCGCACGCCGACGGGAGGCATGATCGGCGATCCCAGTGCAGAGCTGCCTGCAGCACAGCTCCTCGAGGAGCGCATCGCGGCGGCGACGCGTCCGGACCAAAGGCACTGGGCCGATGCCAGCGCCATCACCACCGCCCTCCTTGGTGACGCCGTTACGGCGAACCTCTTCGTGGTGGGAATGGCCGTGCAGGCGGGCTGCCTGCCGATCCGCCCAGAGGCCATCGAAGACGCCATCTCCTTGAATGGCGTGGCCGTGGCGCGGAACCGGGAGGCCTTCCGGGCGGGGCGTTGCCAGCTGGCGCATCCCGAGGCGGTGGAGGCCGCGCTTGCAGGACGCGCGAGCGATGTGTGCCCTCACGAGAGCCCACCGCTCTCTCTCTCCCTCGCTCGACGCGTCGTCTCCCTGGCTGGGGGCGACCCGGAGCTGGAAGGAGGGCTTCGTCTGCGGGTCGCCGATCTGGTCGGGTACCAGAGCCCGCGCCTGGCAGCCGACTACCTCGCAACACTGGAAGAAGTGGCGCAGCGCGAATCTGAGGTGCTCCCAGGCTCGACTCGGCTGCTGTGGGAAGTCGGCCGCGGGCTGCATCGGCTGCTCGCCTACAAAGACGAATACGAGGTGGCCCGTTTGATGCTCCTGGAAGAGGGGCTGGCTCCGGCTCGCCGTGTCGGCGAGGGAAGCGGGAGGCTTGCGTGGCTGCTCCACCCGCCTCTGCTGCGGACGCTGGGCCTGCGCCGCAAGCTGCGCTTCGGCCCGGCTTCCGTGCCGGCCTTCCGCCTGCTGGCCCGGCTGCGCTGGCTGCGCGGCACCTGGCTCGACCCCTTCGGGCACACCCGGATCCGCCGCATCGAGCGCGCGCTCGCCGGCGACTACCGGGACGCGCTTCGCCAGGTGCTCCGCGCGCTGAAGCCGGCGCTTCTCGATGACGCCGTGGCCTTGGCGGGCCTGGCCCTGGAGGTTCGGGGCTACGAAGGGTTGAAGCTCGCCCGAGTGAACGAGTACCGGAGCCGTCTGGCCGAGGCGCTCGTGCGCTTCCGCTGCTGATTCCGCCGCCCTGCGCCGTGACGCTCAGCGCCGCGAGGCGTCGTCCACATTGTAGAGGCGGGCCATCGACTGGGAGACGAGGGCGCCCACCGGAAGCGCGACTCCATGCTTGCGGGCGAGCTGCAGGGCCCAGGCGAGATCCTTCTCGGCGATCCGCATGTGGCCCTGCATGAGCGCCTGAAAGCCCTCGCTCTTGCGCGCCTCCTCTGGCAGCTTGTGGCCCGCCAGGAAGCGGATCATCAGGTCCGTGAGCTGTCCGTTGGCGCGGCCCGCCTCTTCGAGCACTTGCTGAGGCAGGCCGATGGCACGCGCCAGGGCCATGGACTCGTAGGCGGCGGCCCACTGGATGTAGGTGATGAGGTTGATGCAGAGCTTCAGCTTGGCGCCGTTGCCGAGCTCACCGGCGTGGATCACGGGCACATCCGTGGTGGCCTCGAAGTAGGGGCGCGCCTTCTCGACGGCGTCGGCGGGCCCACCTACTAGGTACGTGAGCTCGCGGCTCTGGGCTCGGGCCGCTCCCCCGGTGACGCAGGCATCCAGCACGGCGACGTCCTGTGCCCTGGCCGCCTCCGCGACCTCACCTGCAGTCTCCGGAAGGATGGTGCTGTGGATCAAGATGACGCTGCCGGCACCCAGGCCTGCCAGCAGCCCGTCTTTGCCGAAGACCACGGCGCGCACGTGCGCATCCTCCGGCACGCAGATGCCGACGACGTCGGCCTGGGCTCCCACCTCCGCCGGCGTCGCGGCCGCCTTGGCGCCTCCCGTCACCAGCTCCTGGACGGGCTCCGGGGCGATGTCGTAAACCGTGGTCTCGAAGCCCGCCGGGGCCAGGTGGGCGGCGATGGGCTTGCCCTGGTTGCCAAGGCCGATGAAGCCGACGCGGATTGCCATGGGCCTGCTCCTCTCCACGCACTTCGCTGTGGGGGCGGCATGCTATCACAACTTACATTGCGCCCAAATTGTAAATGCAATAGGGTGAGCGCATGCCGAATTCCGCCCTGCGGTCCTCCTACGCGGGTGCGTTCGACCCGCAGCTCGAGCTCGCCGACTTCTCTCGCCAGGCGCTCTCGCAGCTGGGTCGGGAGTACCTGCTGATCGGCCACTTGCAGGATCGCGTGGGGCTGCCCCTGGTGATGCAGCGCTTTGGCGAAGAGGCTTACCTGGACTTCTCCATCGAGGAGTGGATGGGGGCCAGCCCGATCTACTCGTTGCGCATGCAGCGCGCGCTTGGCTTCGAAGGCCATGACGTCGGGACCGTGTTCAAGAACCTGCAGCTCGACATCGGCGCGCCGCCCCAGTTCATGGATTTCCAGTTTCGGCTGGATCGCCCCGAGTACGGCGAGTTCTGGCTGCCGCACTGCGGCGCACTGCTCGACGTCGAGCGCTTCGGTGAGAAGAAGGTCCGGCAGATGTGCCACGACATCGAGGACCCGACCTTCGACGCCACGGCGGCCGCGACGAACCCGCGCATGAAGATGCGTCCCATCCACCGTCCGCCCCGCACTCCCGCCGACCGCATCCCCCACTGCCGCTGGTCCGTCTTCATCGACGAGGAGAGCACGCCCACCACCCAGAGCCCGAACCTGCCCCTCGTGCAGGCATCGAAGCTCGCGACGATTCCCCTCGTGCTACCCGAAAAGAGCAGGGAACCCGGCGGCCTGGAGGACTACGCAGGCCCTTTCGACCCGGACTTCCAGCTGGAAGACCTCTCGCAGCGGGCGTTGCTCGTGGTCTGCCAGGAGGCGGCTGTACAGACCCAGCTGCTGGCGCGCTCCTTCATGCTCTCGGTAGCCCAGCGCGAGGGCCACTCGGCGGCCCAGGAGCTGGGTCGGCGCCAGTGGGTGGGAGCCGCGGCCCTGGCAGCCCACCGGCTGCAGCGGGCGATGGCGATCGAAGGCGAAGGCATCGACGCGTTGGCGAAGCTCTTCCAGATCCACCCCCACTTCCTGCCGCGCAGCTATGTGGACTTCCACGTAGAGCGGCCGCAGGAGGACCGCGTCCGCATCGAAATCGGCGACTGCCCGGCCCTCCAGGAGGCCGACGCGTGCTCGTGGCTCGCGGGTCTCGGCGTGGCGCCGCACCCCGCCCTCGATGCCATTGCCGGCGCCGTGAATCCCTACGCGCGCTGCCACCCGGTGCCCGCGCCAGAAGGTGCCGCACTGGCCTGGGACGTGGTGATCGACCGGAGCCAGGCGCCGCAGGAAGAGCCCCAGGAACTCGCCCTGGGGCGCCTCAGTAGGGGAGCGTCATTCCAGCTGGAGCAGCGCCGCCAGTTGCGCCCCTAGTCAGGTGGCTTGGCCGTGCGGGCCAGAGCCCTCCGCAGTGCATCCCGAAGACAACAATCCTCGGGGCACAATCACAGCTTCATGAATTCCGGCGTGTTGAAGGCCCAGCTCTTCTCTTCCGAGCGCCGGTAGATGCGCCAGCCGGCCTCCGTGCGGCGGTACTCGTCCACGTACCAGAGTCCCAGCAGGAAGACCTGGGAGCTGCCGTCCTTTAGACCGATCTCCTGGGGGTTGAGGCACATCACGCGCCCCTTCGCCCGCTCGTGGTCCACCTCGATCTGGATATTTGCGTTCAGGTGCTGGGTGTTGGGGAAGAGCTTCATCGCCTTGTGCAGGAAGGCGAGGGTCTCGTCCACGCCTCCCACGGAGCCTCCGAAGGCGCTGTAGTCGATTTGCGCGTCTTTGCAGAAGACTTCGTCGCGGAGCGCATCGAAGTGCTTCTGGTCGATCAGGTCGGAGTAGCGGTAGATCAGGTCCTGGATCTCCATCCGGTCCGAGATCTCCTGGAGCGAAAGGGTCATGGCGTCTCCGAGGTGCGGCGTCCGGGCCCGCACAGAAGTGCGGGCGGCGAGATCCTTCTCGCCGCCCGCTGCTCAGATTGCGTTCGGGGCGGGGCCCTGCGGCTAGGCGGGGTTCCCATCATTTGCGAGGGCTTCGTGCACCTTGCCCACCATCTTGGCCGAGGGCTTCAAGGTGAGATCGCCCTCCTCGTTCCAGCCGGAGGGGATGCCCTCGTCCTTCTTCGAGACGTAGAGGGCTGCCTTGAACTTCCGCATCAGCTCGTCGACGTTGCGGCCGACGTTCAGGAAGTTCACCTCCGAGAAGAGCAGGGTGCCCTTCGGGTCGATCAGGAAGGTCCCGCGCAGGGTGAGACCTGCCGCATCCAGGTAGACGCCGAAGCTCCGGGCCAGTGCACCGGTCGGGTCGGAGCCCATCTGGAAGCTCGCGCTGGCGAGTTCCTTCTCCACGGTGTGCCAGGCGAGGTGGGCAAACTTGGTGTCGCAGCTGACGGTGACCAGCTCGGCGCCCATCTTCGAGAATCGATCTTGCAGCCCTGCCAGGGCCGCGAACTCGGTCGCTCAGACGAAGGTGAAATCAGCGGGATAGAAGAAGAGGATTGTCCACTTTCCGTTCGCCTTCAGCTTCTCCAGGCTGACCTCGTCGAAGTCGCCACTCGCAGGGTTGTAGGTCTCGAGCTTGAAATCGGGTACCGCGGACCCGATCTGGATGGTTTCAGTCAAGGGGAACGTACCTCGCACGACGGAGTTCGATTTCGATGGGGAAGGGCCCGACCGCCATGGGCGAGCGCGAGCCCGGAAAATACCCCCCCGCCTGGAGGTGGGCCAGCCCTGCCAGAGGCTCGGCATGGGCCGCGGTTTTCACCCTCCGCGCGGCAGGGTGACCACGTGGATGCTGCTGGTGCTGCCCGCCTCGTGGGAAATGCCCGCGGTGACCACCACCACGTCGCCCGCTTCCAGGAGGCCCTGGGCCTGCGCCCAGGCAAGGCCATGGCTCACGCGGGCTTCATCGTCCAGGGCGCCCTCGGCCAGCGTTGCGGTCACCCCCCAGTTGAGCGCCAGCCGCCGTGCCACCGCGGCGGAGCTCGTGACGGCAAGGATCGGGCAGCGAGGCCGGTACTTGGAGATCTGCCGCGAGGTAAAGCCGCTCTCCGTGAGCGTGAGGATGGCGCGCGCCTGCAGGTGGTTGGCCATGCTCTGGGCGGCTTCGCTCACCGCCTCCACCACCACGGCGCCGGGGTGCGGCGCAATCCGCTGCAGGTAGCCATATTCGCGCAGGGAGGCTTCCGCCCCGAGAGCCAGCTCGCTCATGGTGCGGATCGTCTCCACCGGGTACTGGCCGCGCGCCGTCTCGCCCGAGAGCATCACCGCCGAGCTGCCGTCGAGGATGGCGTTGGCCACATCCGAAGCCTCCGCGCGGGTGGGCTCCGGGCTGTGCTCCATGGAGTCCAGCATCTGGGTGGCGGTGATGGTGGGCTTGCCGCTCCCCACGGTGCGCCGGATGATGCGCTTCTGCGCCACGGGCACCTCCGCGGCGCCGATCTCCACGCCGAGGTCCCCGCGTGCCACCATGGTTCCATCCGCCACCGCCACGATGGCGTCCAGGTTTCGCAGCCCTTCGCGGTTTTCGATCTTGGCGATGATCGGGATGCGGCCGCCGCAATCGTGCAGGAAGGTGCGCAGTGCGGTGACGTCCTCCGGACACTGCATGAAGGAGGCGGCGATGTAGTCGATGCCATGCAGGGCGGCGAAGCGCAGATCTGCGCGGTTCACCTCGTTCAGGCCATCAAGGTGGAGGGTGGTGTCCGGGAAATTGACGCCCTTGTGGCTTCCGAGGGCGCCACCACGCACCACGCGGCACTCCAGGGCACCTGGCTGCTGCGACACGACCACCAGCTCTAGGTGCCCGTCGTCGATGAGCACCCGCGCCCCAGGGTGGATCTCGGCGGCGAGGGCAGGATAGGAAATGGATACCCCAGCAGACTCGCCGAGGGCGTCGCCCGCCAGCAGATAGAAGGGTGCACCTTTCTCCAGGCGCGCTCCTTCGACGACGCTTCCGGTGCGCACCTCCGCTCCCTTGGTGTCGAGCATGGTCGCCACGTGGTGTCCGGTGATCCGGGCCGCCTGGCGCACCCGTTCGAGGCGCACGAGATGCCGTTCGTGATCCTCGTGGGAGAAGTTGAGGCGCGCCACATCCATGCCGGACTCGATCATGCGGATGAGGGTCTCCACATCGTCGCAGGCGGGACCAACGGTGGCCACGATCTTGGTCTTGCGCAGGTTGGGACGTTCGGGAATGCCAGGGATCCTCCGAGGGGTCGCCCGGAAGGCTAGCGGCCCGGCTCAACTGTTTCAGTGGCCGTGCTGGGCATGGAGCCGAAGGGAGTGGATGCGCTCGGGGCACGTGTCAGAGGTTGTAGCCGGCCTCTTCGTGGAGGGCGATGTCGAGACCGCGCGACTCGTCTTCCTCCGACACGCGCAGGCCCACCGTGGCTTGCGTGAGCTTCAGCAGCGCAAAGGTCGCGGCGGTGGTGTAGGCTGCTGTGGCGAGCGCTGCTGCAAGCTGGACACCCACCTGCCGGCCGATGGCAAGGCCTGCCTGGCTCCCGCCAAAGGTGCGCGCCGCGAGGATACCGGCAAGTACGGTACCCACGAAGCCTCCCACACCGTGGACTCCGAAGACGTCCAGGGAGTCGTCGTAACCCAGGCGTTTCTTGAGTGTGGTCGAGGCGACGTAGCAGCAGGCCGCCGAGGCGGCACCGATGACGAGGGCGCCCACCGGCCCCACGACTCCGGCGGCGGGCGTGATGGCGGCGAGGCCCGCAATGGCTCCAGTGGCCATTCCCAGCACGCTGGGCTTCGCGTGGCGATGCCATTCGATGGCCATCCAGGTGCATGCCGCAGTGGCGGCAGAGATCTGGGTTACGGTGATTGCCATCGCTGCGTTTCCATCCGCAGCCAGCGCGCTCCCGCCGTTGAATCCGTACCAGCCCACCCAGAGCATGCCGGCGCCCGTGATGCACATCGTCATGTTGTGCGGCGCCATGAGGGTCTGCGGGTAGCCGCGCCGGGGCCCGACAACCAGGCAGGTGACGAGCGCGGCGACACCCGCGGTGATGTGCACGACGATGCCTCCGGCGAAGTCGAAGACGCCGAGGTCCGCGAAGAAGGCCCCGGCGCCCCCCCAGGTCATGTGACAGATCGGCGCATAGACCACGAGCAGCCACAGCGTAGAGAAGAGCAGCATCGCGGAGAACTTCATGCGCTCGGCAAAGGCGCCTACGATCAGGGCCGGAGTGATGATTGCGAAGGTCATCTGGAAGGCGAAGAAGAGGACCTCGGGGATGCTTCCTCGCAACGCGTTGCTGCCTACGCCGAGCAGGAAGGAGTGGCCGAGCCCACCCACGAAGGCGTGTGCTCCGACGGTTCCCGCTTGCATGCCGGTGGTTTCGAAAGCCAGGCTGTAGCCCACGGCCAGCCACAAAACGGTGATTACTGCGCAGAGGGCCAGACACTGCATCAGCACCGAAAGCACGTTCTTGGTGCGTACGAGGCCACCGTAGAAGAGCGCCAGGCCTGGCAGCGTCATGAAGAGGACGAGCGCCGTGGAGGCCAGGATCCAGGCAGTGTCACCGGAGTTCAGGGCTTGTTCGGGCATCGGCAAGTACAACCTCTCCTTCCACTGGTTCACCACTCCTCGGGTGGGAAAATTCCCCGGGGGATTCCAACGGACCGCCTCTCATCAGGAGCGGTGCACTTCTAGGCCGAGTTGTGCCGATTTTCAACCAGTTGGGAAGTTTTCAGCACAAGTACCGGCGCGTAGACATGCGCGCGGGGGGTGCTTCCTCCATCATCGCTGGCCGCAGCCATCCGTTGCTCCACGCGAAGGAGACACCCCGTGTCTGAACCGACCCCCGAAGTCGTCCTGGTCGATGAGCCCGCGCCCCAGGTGCGGCGCGTCACCCTGAACCGCCCCGAGAAGCGCAATGCACTGAACCACGCCCTGCGCGGCGGCATTCTCGAGGCCCTGCGGGAGGCGGACGCCGACCCGGACGTGCGCGTGATGATCGTGCGCGGCGCTGGCAAGTGCTTCTCCTCGGGTTACGAGCTGGGGGGTGGCAACGAGGGGCAGGAGCTTCCGTGGTACACCGCCGGCGGCGATGGACACTGGCCGCGCCATGTGACCCAGGGCTGGATGAGCATCTGGGAGCTGGGCAAGCCCGTCATCGCCCAGGTGCACGGCTACTGCCTGGCCGGGGGCAGCGAGCTGGCTACCTGCTGCGACCTCGTCTACATGGCCGACGACGCGCAAATGGGCTACCCGGCCGTGCGCTTCGGCGTGCCGGACAACCACTTTCACGCCTGGTTCGTGGGCATGCGCAAGGCGATGGAGATGATGATCACCGGCGACTCGATCTCCGGGGTCGAAGCGGCGCGCCTGGGCTGGGCCAACGCGTCATTCCCCGCCGAAGAGCTGGAGGCGCGCGTGCTGGAGGTGGCACGGCGGGTGTGCAGCGTGCCGGCGGACCTCGTGCAGCTGAACAAGCGCGTGGTCCATCGTCAGATGGAGATCATGGGCCTGCACACCGGCATTCGCGCTGGCTCGGAGCTCTGCGCGTTGGGCACCCACCAGCGGAGCATGCACGAGTTCCTGAAGCAGATCCACGACAAGGGCCTGACCGACGCCTTGCAACAGCGCGACCAGCCCTTCGACGACTACCGAACCAAAGAGCGGGGACAGTAAGCGGCCAGGGGGGAACGGGGACGTTCTTTGCGAAGTTGCGTTGTTGCAGGGCTGGGGACCAGCCCTGCAACAACGCAACTTCGCAAAGAACGTCCCCGTTCCCCCCGTTCCCCCCGCTAGGCCGGCTCGAGCACGTCGGTGGCGACGAGCTCTTCGAGGTAGGGCTTGTCCCACCAGGAGAGCTGCAGCTCTTTGGCGCGGCGAAAGAAGAGCTGGGTGTCGTACTCGATGGTGAAGGCCACGCCGCCCCAGATCTGGGCGCAGGTGCGCGTGACGTCCTTGTAGGTATTGCACGCGAAGAGCTTGGCCATGGGAGCGAAACGCGCGATGGAGCGCCCCTGCGCGCGGTTCCAGGCGGCCTCGTGCACGAGCACCCGGCCGCCCTCGATGCGGGTGGAGGCGTCGGCCATGTAGTGGGCCAGGGCCTGGAAGGCACCCAACGGCTTGTCGAACTGCTTGCGCACCTTGGCGTACTCGACGGTGTCCTCCAGGCAGCGCGCCGCGCCCCCGATGGCTTTCGCCGCCAGCAGGATGATCCCGTCGTGCAGGACTGTGCTGAAGCTCTGCCAGCCACTACCCGGGGCGCCGATGCGCGCTTTGCCGGGGACACGCACGTCAGCGAAATCCACCCGGTAGTGGGGATCGCCCGAGGCGGAGAGCACCTGGGTCAGCGTCACACCCGGCGCGGTGGGGTCTACGAGCAGGAGCTCGATCCCGGCGTCTCCGCGCGCCAGCACGAGGAGCCTGTCTGCGCTGCTCGCGAAGTTCACATGGCGCTTCACACCGGAGAGCACGAGATCGTCGCCATCCGGAAGGGCAGCGAGCTGCACACCCTCCGGGCCATAGCCGCGGTCGGGCTCCAGCCAGGCGGGCGTCAGAATGGCGTCCCCGCCGACGATCTTCGGCAGCCACGCTTCGCGCTGTGCCTCGCTCCCGGCTTCGAGGAGCAGACCTGCGCCGATCACGGCACTCACGAAGTGCGGCGTGGGGGCCAGGGCGCGCCCGAGCTCTTCGTAGACGAGGGCTGCCTCGAAGAGGCTCATGCCGCCGCCGCCGTACTGCTCCGGGATCAGGATGCCCTGCAACCCCGCCTCCGCCATCTGCTTCCAGAGCCCGGCGGGGTAGCCCTTGGGGTCGTTCTCCATCTGGCGCACGGCCTCGAGGGGGCAGTGCTCCTGGAGAAGCGCCCGGGTCATGTCCTGGATCATCTGCTGTTCTTCGCTGAGCTGGAGGTCCATCGGGGGCTCCTAGAAGTTCCGGGGCAGGCCGAGATGGCGGCGCGCGATGATGTTCTTCTGGATCTCGGAGGAGCCTCCGCCCACAGTCTCGTTCATGGTGGCTCGATAGGCCCCCTCGAAGCGCCCGCGAATCGGCGCCTCGTCCTGACCTTCGTGGATCGTGCCGGCCGCTCCGGTGATGTCCAGGGCCTCGTCGCAGACCCGTTGCGAGAGTGTGGTGGTGAAGAGTTTGTACTGCGAAGACTGGATCGTGGGCGGCTTGCCACCGGCCTTGGCGGCACACACGAAGCGGGTGCTCAAGGCCTTGGCCACGGCGGTGTCCGTGACGATGTTCGCGATTAGCCGCCGGGTGTTCGGGTCCTCGCGGAGGGGCTTGTCGTCACGCTTGGCGGTCTTCACCCAATCCACCAGCACACGCGTCCGCTCCGTGATGGGCGAGAGGGTGAACATGGTGAATCGCTCCAGGTCGAGGGCTTCGGAGATCATCTGGAAGCCGCGGCCGCGCTTGCCCACCAGGTAGTCGTCCGGGACGAAGACGTCCTTGAAGAAGACCTGGTTCGTGGTGTCCTTGCCGACGGTGGGCAGGCTCTGGACCTCGAGGCCCGGGTGCTTCATCGGGATGAGGAATAGGGAGAGCCCGTCGTGCTTCGGCTTGTCCGGGTCCGTGCGGGCGCCCACCCAGTACCAATCGGCGAAGTGGGCGGAGGTGGTCCACATCTTCTGGCCATTCAGCTTCCAGCCGCCTTCCACCTTCTCGGCCTTGAGCTGCATGTTGGCGGCGTCGGAGCCGGCCTGGGGCTCGCTGTAGCCCACCGCAAACTCGATCTCGGCGGCAAGAATTTTTGGCAGGAACTCGGCCTTCAGCTTCTCGCTGCCGTGGCGGATGAGGGTCTTGCCGATGATGCCCACGCCCTTGCCGATCTGGGGCGCGGCGTGGCGGGAGAGCGCCTCGTTCAGGATGTACTCGTAGACCCCCTCGATCTCCTGGCCGCCATACTCCTTGGGCCAGGACATCCCGAGCCAGCCCTTGGCGGCCAGCTTCTGCATGAAGGCGCGTCGCTCCGGGGTATCGGCGAGCTGGCTGAAGTTCTCGCGGGTGGGGTCCATCACCACGGGGTCGTGGTTCTCCACGAGCCACTGCTCGACCTCGTCGGCAAACTTCTGCTCTTCCGGGGAGAAATCGAAGTCCAAGGGGCCCTCCTGGTCTGGGCTTCGAAATATATACGATACGATCCGTATTGTAAATGAGCCGGCACGCCCCCCCCCCTGGGGAAGCCGCACGCGGGTGCGAGGTCGCTCACGACATCTCGTCGAGATGTCTCCCGATCACCTCACGAGCCACCGGCAGACGTCGCATACGTACGGCGGGGTGGATGCGGGTGGCGTGATACAGGGTGCCCGCCAGGCCCAAGCCGGCGGCGAGGACGATCAAGGTGAGCACCAGATTGTCCACATCGCTCAGCTCTCTTCCGTGCTGGGAGATCCAGCGGTATGCCAGGCCTCCGCTCCCCAGGCACAGAAATCCCCAGGCCAGGGCCTTGGTCAGCACTGCGTGCAGCAGGGGCGTGGGACCGCCACCCGCGCAGTGGCGAAGCTCGCCTGGGGAGAAGTAGTCGAGCAGCCAGCCGGTATTCTCTTCTACGGCCCGTCGGTCCGGCGGTGGCAGCACCTCGTCGGTCAGGGGATCGACGGCGGACTCTCCGCGGCCGTGGTGCTCCAAGCCTTCCAGGATGCGGTGATGGATCTGCTCCGAGATCGGGTAGCGGACGGCCAGCAGGTAGGAGAGGGCGGCGAAGAGCGCCGGACCGAAGCAGAAGATGATCCGCAGGGTCATCACGACCTGCGGGGACTGGGGTTGATTCGGCACATAGCCCATCGCGCCCAGGACGCCCAGCGGGATTGCGGCGCTGGGAATCACCACGAACTTGGTCGCGATGGCCCAGAAGGATCCGTACTGGGCCTCGCGGCGCTTGCCCGTGTGCAGCTCGTCGTAGTCGATGACGTCGGCCTGCATGGCGGGCCCGATGAAGAAGCCGGCCCCGAACTGCAGCCCTGTGTAGGCCAGGATCAAGAGCACCCAGAGCTCGTCCCCGGGCCCCATCAGGAACTGCAGGCTGCCGCCGGTGATCCCGATCAGATAGGTCGCCAGCCACACCCGCAGCTTGCCGAAGCGGCGCGCCAGGTGCATCCACAGCGGCAGGGCCAGGAAGCCCGTCCCGAAGTAGGTGACGAGGAAGGCCATCAGCCAGAAGCCCGCCTTCTCCGGCGGCACCTGGATGACGTACTCGGAGAAGTAGGGGACCATGGTTCCCGGGATCGCGCCCGGAATCGAGCCCACCACGTAGGTGGCGAGCAGGATGCGGAAGGGCCGGTTGCGCATGGCCCGCCGGATGCCCGGCACCAGGGGGTTCGGCTCTCGCGCCGAGAACTCCGGCCGCTCGCGGATGCGCAGCAGCATCAGCGCATAGCTGGCGACAAGGACCGCGGCGAAGAGCAGGGAGGTGACGGCGTAGGCGTGGCGTGTATCGCCGCTGGCGGCGGCGAGCCAGGGCAGCACCGCCCCCAGGATGGTGCCCGGGACGATAAAAAGGGCGCGCCAACCGAAGAGGCTGGAGCGCTCGTTGTAGTCCCGCGTCAGCTCCGCTCCGAGCCCGTAGTGCGGCATGTCGTAGACGGTGTGGAAGAGGAAGTAGAGGATGAAGGTGATGCCGAACCACAGTGCCGCGCCGTCGGCGCCGAGCTCCCGGGGAGGTGAGAAGAGCGCGACGAGCGCGACCGCGCACAGTGGCGCGCCGAGGGCGATCCACGGCCGCCGCCTTCCGAAGCGTGTGCGGGTCCGGTCGGAGATCCAGCCCATCAAGGGGTCGGTGATGGCGTCCAGCGCTCGGGCCAGGGCAATGGCGATGGCCAGCCAGCCGACGGGTACCAGCACGACGTCCGAATAGAACTTCGGCATGTAGACGCCGATGGCGATGGCCGCGCCGGCGCCCGCGATGGAGGGGAGCCCGAAGTAGACCTTGGTGGCGAGAGCCAGCTTCTCGGCGGCACCTTTACGGGTCGCCCCCTCGGTCACTCCGCTGGTAGGGGTGGCATCCGGAGCGACGTCGGGGCTGACCATGGCCCCTCAGTGTCGCATACCCGGGGCGCAGGCGGAGGGGCTGGGTGGCTACGTCAGAAGGCGTCGTAGTGGAAATGCGCGTAGGGCGCGAAGGCCACCGGATCCACGTCCTCACCGAGGGTCACGGTGTGGAGGGTGGTGAAGACCCGCCAGCGGATCGACTCGAGCTCTCGGATGGGGAAGTCCGCGATGGGGTCCGTGGGCGAGTCGCGCAGCACGAGCTTGCCCTCGACCTTCTCCAGGCTCACGGTTTCGAGCTGGTCGTGGGCGCGCACCAGCTTGGGACCGTAGTCGAAGCCGTCGCCGTCCACCGTGGGCAGGAACTTGTACCAGATGGTAGTCTTCTCGTAGGGATCGCCGCTGGGCAGCTCCTCGGTGGCATCGCCGGTGATCTCGATGAGGGTGACGCCGTTTCGGGTGATGCGTGACTCGATGTGGCTGCCCTCGCGGTCGATCTGCACATCCGCCAGCTTCTTGGGCTCTCCGAAGCGCTCGCGGCTCGGGTAGACCGCCTCTTCGAGGTCCAGCGGGTAGAGCACCGGGTACTCCACGGGCTTGCCATCCAGCAGGGCATCGAAGGCGAAGTAGCCGATCTTCTCCTTGTGGGAGAAGTCGCCAAATTGGATGTCGATGTCCGTCACCCGCACGTGGACGCGCGGCTCCGCGGCGGGCGTGAGCGGCGGCGGCAGCACGGCCTGGTAGAGCTCCGGATCCGTGAGGTAGCGCACCTCGATCTGCGGGGTGGGCGGCATGACGAAGGGGTTGGCGCTGGTCGGGGTTCCGGGGCGCAGGGAGGTGGGATCGCGGACCCAGCGGTTCGGGGTGGCGGTGCTCATGGGTTGCTCCTTTGAAGCGAAAGGGCCGACTGCCAGCATAGCCTAGACCATATGGAGCAACCGGCTCCATTCGCCACCGGGGCTGCCGGACGCCCCTTCGGGAGGCCGGACGCTCCATCCCCGTGTTGATTCATCGCAATGGACAGGTCTCTCGAGGCAATCGCGAGCGCGTGAAACGCCGATGGCGGCTCCGGTCGGCGCACGCTACGCGTTCTTGCCGGCCTCGGAGACGAGTTCGTCCAGGCGGTCCGCGCTCGGCCCCCCGGAGATGAGCGTGTTGCCCGGGATCTCCCTGGGTGAGCGTCCGAGCGCAATCTCCGGCGGAAGCGTGTCGGGGAGGCCGTCGACCATCTGCGGGTGGGAGTAGTAGCCGAGCGCGTAGTTGCCCATCGTGTAGCCCAGCAGATCCGTGAGCTCGGGATCCAGGTCCTTCGCGATCTCCGGTGGACACGAGAGGAACTGGTTCTCCTCCTGGCGCAGCCATCCCAGGCAGTAGGTGATGTTGATGCCGGTTCGCGCGGCGTCCGAGCGGTTCGCGCCTCCGCCATGGATCACCGTCCCGCTGTAGCACAGCACCGAGCCGCAGCTCATGACCGCCTGGATGCCCTCGTCCGGAGACTTCGGGTTGCGGTCGAGGGGCCAGTCCTGGCTACCCGGGACGACGTGCGTCGCTCCATTCTCTTCGGTGAAGTCGGTCAGGGCCCAGATCGTACTGAACTGGGGCTCGATGGGTTTGGGGATGTACCCGCCCCACGCGAGCCGATCGCGGTGGAGGATCTGCGCGCCCTGGCCCGGCAGGATGTCGATCGTCTGCGTGAGGTGGAGCTGGATGCGCTCGCAGTATGGCCGGAGGAACTCGTTGGCGGCTTTCACGATGAGCGGGTGCGTGACTACCGGCCGGGATTCCGGACAACGCGCGATGAGGGCGCCAGTGCGCTTGGTCAGCCGTCCGGTGAAGTCGTCCGCGCCCGTCTGGGAGCGCTCGATCCAGGGGTTGAGATCCGTCTTCAGGCGCTCGAGGGTCTTCTCCGATAGCACGTCGCGGATGATGCACGCTCCGTCGCGTCGTAGGGCGGCTGCGACCTCCGCGGGCTTGCCGGTGGGAGCGAGGGTCTGAAGACTCATGCAGATCTCTCCTGGGCTCGGGCCGTGGGGGTGGAGGAGCCGACCGCGCGCGACATGCGTGGTGCAGGGAGCCGCGGCTCCATCGGCTCGCTCATCCCGGCGGTGCGAGGGCGAGCGTCGCTTCGCGCAGATCGGTGTCGGAAGGGAAGACCGAGAGGACCGGGGTGTGGAGGCCGTTTTCCACGTAGCGCTGCACGTGCTCGCGGCACGCCTCCGGTGCGCCGTGGATGATCAGGTCGTCCACCACCTGGTCGGGAATCGCCTCGAGGGCGGCCTTGCGGTCGCCGGCCCTCCAGGATTCCCACATCCTCTTGAGCTCGTCGCCCCGGCCCAGCCACTCGTGGAACGCGGCGTAGACGGGGACATTCAGGTAGGCGGCGATCGCTCGGCGCGCAACGGCGCGCGCGTAGCCGGCGTTGGCGGTGGGAATCACGAAGAGCCGGGCCACGAGCTCCTTGCCCTGGCCGCCGGCGTGCACGTAGGGGGCGACGGTCTTCACGTCCTCGGCGGAGAGCCAGTTCAGGATGGCGCCGTCGCTCTCGCGCCCGGCGAGCCTGAGCATGCCGCTGCGCAGCGCCGCGATCATCACGCGGGGCTTCTCCGCCGGGAGGCGTCCCAGCCGGAAGCCCTTCACCGAGAAGGTCTCGTAGGTCTCGCTGATCTTCTCGCCGTCAAGAGCCCGCTTCAGGAAGCGGATCGTATCGCGCACGCGCTGGTAGGGCTTCTCGAAGCGGATGCCGTTCCAGCGCTCGACGATCACGTCCGACGACGAGCCGATGCCGATCACCGCGCGTCCCGGGGCGGCCTCGGCCAGCGACGAAACGCAGCTCGCCAGGGTTCCAGCGCCGCGGGTGAAGGCGGGTATGATGGCCGTGCCCACGCGCGCGTCCGGCGCCCACTGCGCCGCGAGGATGAGGGGCGTGAAACCGTCGTTGCCGCCCGACTCGGCGGACCAGAAGTCGGTGTAGCCATTGTCGGCGAGCTGCCGGATCCACTCCGCCTGCTCGAGCATCGCCACCCCGTCGAAGGGGATCGTGATTCCGTAGCGCTGCATGCCCACACCCCTCCCGCGTTCCCGGCGAATTCTCGGCGACCAGGTCCTGCGTGACGCCCGCTCTTTTCCGAACCTTCTCCCGGCCGGCCATGTGCGTGATTCATGCACCCGCGGGGCCCCTGCGTGGCTCCTAGTCTAGCCGCTCTCCGCGAGGGCCGCGGCGGTGACGAGCCGGCTCCTCCGGTGCCGCGAGTGGTAGCATCGCGGCATGCCCGAGACGCCTGTCGCCGCTCCGCGTGTGGATGTGGCGCCGCTGCTCGGCGGCAGACCCGACGCCTCGGCGGCGCGCCGGGTCCGCGAGCAGCTCCGCCGCGCCTGCGCCGATGTCGGCTTCGTGACGGTCACCGGGCACGGTGTAGCGCGCGAAACCGCCCTGGCTGCTGTCTCCGCGGCGGGTCGCTTCTTCGGCCTGCCGGATGGCGACAAGCTCGCAGCCGCCCCCCGCCGCTGGAACCCCGGAAACGCCAACGTCTACCGCGGCTACTTCCCGAGCTCCGTGCAGGGGAAGGAGGGCCTCGACGTGGGCGAGCCCCTCCTGGACGACCCGTCCCTCCTCGCGCGGCCCTACCACGAGCGGAACGTCTTTCCCTCCGCTCTCGCTCCCACAGACCGGGCGGCCATCGCGCGCTACTTCGCCGCGCTCTCCGGGCTGGGGACGACCCTGCTGGGTTCCCTGGCGGCAGCGCTCGGGGGCGACCCGCGGCTCGTCGAGCGCGGATTCTCCCGGCCAGCGAGTCTCTCGACCCTGCGCTTCAACCGCTATCCGGCGAGCGAGCGGCCGGTGTCGATTTCGAAGGAGGATGGCGCCGCGCTCTGCTGCGAGGCGCACGTCGACAGTGGCTTTCTGACCCTGCTCTACCAGGACGAGGGCGGAGGGCTCCAGCTGCGGCGCAGCGACGGGCGCTGGGTCGACGTGGAGCCCGACCCGGAGAGCTTCATCGTGAACACCGGGTTGGCGCTCGAGCGGATGACCGGGAGGCAGCTCGCGGCCACCTTGCACCGTGTGCGGTACAAACGGCGCCCGCGGCTCTCGGTGCCCTTCTTCCTCGAGCCCGTCCCCGACTTCCGCATCGATCCGCGCTCGCTGGGCCTCCCGCTGCCTTCTTGCGGAGCGTCCCCGGCCTACGAGAGCTTCCTGCGCGAGTCACTGGCGAAGTTCCCGGAGTACGCGCGCTGAGGCGTGTAGCCGCTCTCTCCACGAGAGCCTCGCGGCCGAGGGATCCCGGGCACCGAGTCCGTGGGTGGCATCGGCTCGTCACTTCGTCGGTGTCGCCTCCGTTGTGGACTGGGGGCCAGGACGCACACAGCGGAGTGGCTCCTGAAGATGCGCGACATCACGGGGGCCCCGGGCGACGGCTGGTGCACGTAGCGCCTTCGGGTCCGCAGGAACGCCGCAAGAAACTCCGCCGTGGCCCCGCATGCAACCCCCGCGGATCGACACCAGCCATGCTTCGCCCCAGCGTACCCGCTCCGTTCAGGATCCTGCGCTTTCGACGGGCCATCCAACGCCTCGCCACCTCCCCCTCCACCCTCCAAGGGCTGGCTACATTTCCCAGCGGGAGACGACGCCCGGATCAGGGCTGGCTGGGCCTCTCCAAGGGAAGCGCCGGGGCCCAGGGCGTGCCGTTGATGTGGCTCCCGCCATCCGCGAAGAGGGTGTTCCCCGTGACATAGCGGGAATCCTCCGTTGCCAGGAAGAGCGCCACGGGAGCGATGTCCTGCTCCGGGTCCCCCAGGCGCTGCATCGGCATCAGGGCATCGAGCCCTGCGAACATCTGGGGCGCGGCGGCCCGGAAGGCCTTCGAGGCCTCCGTCTCCTCAGCGGGGCACAGGATGTTGTAGGTGATGCCGCGGCTGGCCCACTCGCGGGCGGCCGTTCGCGTCAGCGCCCGCAGGGCCTCCTTCGCCATGTTGTAGTGGACCGTGTACATGTGGGCATTGACGCCATTGAGCGAGCAGAGGCTCACGATGCGGCCATAGCCCTGGGCCTGCATGTGCGGGAAGCAGGCCTGCATCGCCCACAGGCAGGCCTGGGTGCCGATCCGAAAGCCCCGGCTCACGGTCTCGTCGTCGATCCACTCGACCCGGCTCATGGCGCCTCCGGACCAGGCGTTGTTGATCAACACGTGGACCGTGCCCCAACGCTCCACGGTCTGCGCGACGGTGCCCTCGATCTCTTTCTTCTGGCCGACGTCGGTCTGCGCGAAGAGAGCCTCGCCGCCCAGCTCTTCCACCTCGCTGGCCGTGCGCTCTCCCGCCGCGCGGTTGCGTTCGGCCACGGTGATGCGGGCGCCCTCTCGGGCGAAGCGGCGCGCGATGCCGCGGCCGATGCCGGCCCCGGCCCCCGTGATGATCACCACGCGCTTGTCGAGCCTGCCCGCTGCCATCGCCAGAAGCCCTCCGCGCCGCCCGTCTCGGCTCGGGCCGGCGTCTGGTAGCATATCGAGACGCGTATGAGGGCGCTGGTTCACGTGGCTCCGCGCGCGGGCGCCGAGGCGTTCGCAGAGCGCTTCGAAACCCTGTGCGACAGTCTCCGCGAGCGCGCGGCGCGCCAGGGGATGGCCGTGCTCTGCCTGCACGCCCTGGAGGAGGATCCCCTCGGTGCAGGTAACCCCTACCGCACCACCCTGGAGGTGACGGGCGTGGGACTCGCGCCGGACTCTGCCGCGTGGCTGTTTTCCGGCCTCGGGGCGCGGTTGGAGGAGCTGGCCCACGCGGATCTATCCACCCTGCTGCTCGGGCAGGAGCAGGTCTTCCTCCCCTCCGTGCGTGCACCCGTCCGCTACCAGTACCTGATGCGCCGGAACGCGCACTTCAGCCACGAGGCCTACCTGAAGCGTTACCGCGAGGTGCACGCGGACTTCGGCCTGAAGACGCCCGGCATCCTGGGCTATGTGCAGCTCCACGTAGACCCCGAGGCGTCGCGCTTTGCGGCCTGCTCGGCGGGGCTCGGTGTGTGGGGCTACGACAGCGTCTCTGAGCTGCACCTGGAGTCCCTGGAGGGTTTCCTGCGCGCCGTCGCAAGCTCTGAGATCGGAGCCCAGGCCGTTGCGGACGAGGAGCTCTTCGTGGACCGCCCCCGCTCCCAGGGCTTCACCTCCAAGGTGGACTGGCCCGCTTGATGGAGTGGATGGAAGACGAGGAACGCAGTGGACCTGTCCGAGCCCGTCCTTGGGGCTGCACGTTGGGTGGGCTCGCGATAGCTTCACGGTACCCCTCCCGATCCGGCTCCTCGAACGTCGGAGGCCCCCATGGCCCAGCCCCTCCCTACGAGCCCCGTTCCCTCCAAAGGCCAGGCGAGCGCAGATCCCTACTCCATCCCGCTCGACAAGATCGACATGTCGGATTCCGAGCTCTTCGAGACGGACACGCACTGGCGCTATTTTGAACGCCTCCGCAAGGAGGATCCCGTCCACTACTGCGCCGCGAGCGATTTTGGCCCCTTCTGGTCGATCACGAAATACAACGACATCGTTCACGTGGAGAAGAACCCCGAAATCTTCTCCTCGGCGCGCAGCATCTCGGTGAAGGATCCCGATCCCGGCTTCCCGCTGGAGGCCGGCTTCATCACGATGGATGGGCCAAGGCACGACGCCCATCGCAAGGTGGTCCAGCCGGTCGCATCTCCGCGCAACCTGACCTTTCTCGAGCCGCTGATCCGCGAGCGGGTGAGCGAGATCCTGGCTGGACTGCCGGTCGGCGAGACCTTTGACTGGGTCGACCGCGTCTCCATCGAGCTCACTACGGGCATGCTGGCGACCCTCTTCGACTTTCCCTACGAGCAGCGCCGCAAGCTCACCCTCTGGTCGGAGATGGCCACCTCCAGCCCCGAACATCAGCTGGGATCCGCCGAGGTCACCGAAGAGGAGAGGCGAGCCTCGCTCATGGAGTGTCTCGAGGTGTTCACCGCGCTCTGGAAGGAGCGGCAGGAGCGGCCCCAGACGGATCGGCTGGACTTCGTCACCGCGCTGGCGAATGCGGAGGCCACCCGGGGACTCGATCCCATGGAGTACCTCGGGACGCTGATCCTGCTGATCGTGGGTGGAAACGACACGACGCGGAACTCCATCTCCGGAGGCCTCGTCGCCCTGAACGAGAACCCGGAGGAGTACCAGAAGCTGCGGGATCACCCGGAGCTCATCCCGAACATGGTGAGTGAGATCATCCGCTGGCAGACGCCGCTCCCTCACATGCGCCGTACGGCGACACAGGACACGGAGATTGCAGGGAGACGGATCAAGAAGGGCGACAAGATCGTCATGTGGTACGTGTCCGCCAACCGGGACGGCGCCATATTCGATCGGCCGGACGAGTTCCGCATCGATCGCAAGAACGCCCGGCAGCACCTGGCCTTCGGGATCGGTGTCCACTTCTGCATGGGCAGTCGCCTCGCCGAAATGCAGCTTCGCGTTTTGTGGGAGGAAGTACTGGCGCGCTTCCGACATGTGGAGCTGGTCGGCAAGCCCGTGCGGGTCCGCTCCAACTTCGTGAGGGGCTACACCCACCTTCCGGTTCGCGTCCACCCGTGGTGACCCGTTCCCATCAGGGGAGCGCCATGTATGGCCTCGGCATTCCCCTATGGCCCTCGCCCAAGGTATCGCGTGGGGGTTGGGAGACGCTCCCCACGCTGTCGCGCGATCGGAGGATTGGATCGGCGTATCCCGCGAGGGGATTGTCGCACGGCTTGTGATCAGGCGTGAGATCCTTTGGCGGGAGCGCAGGTCGGCCAGGGAACGGGACGCAGGCTCGGTGGGTCGCGCGGTGACCGCCCCCGAACAAGCTCGCATCGACGGCGAGACCGACCCCGCCTTCGCCGCGGTCCGGGAGGCTTTTGTCTCGAACTTCAGCGAGCGGCGTGAGCTGGGCGCGGCACTGTGCGTGAAGCTCGGAGGCCGTACGGTGGTGGACCTCTGGGGTGGGCATGCGGACGTCGCGAAGACACGGCCCTGGACCCGCGACACGCTGGTAAACGCCTACTCTGTGGGGAAGGGTATTCTCGCCATGCTGGTGATGGCGGTAGTGGAGCGCGGCGAACTGGACCTCGACGCGCCGGTGGCGCAGCGTTGGCCGGAGTTTGCCGCCGCTGGCAAGGAGAAACTCTCCCTGCGCACGCTGCTCTGCCACAGCGTGGGCCTGCCTTCGGTGCGCGCGCGGCTGCCCGAGAGTGCCCTCTACGACTGGGACGCGATGACCCGGGCCCTGGCAAGCCAGGCCCCGTGGTGGGAGCCGGGAATCGCCCACGGCTACCATGTAAATACCTACGGCTTCCTGGCCGGCGAGCTGGTGCGCCGCGCCACGGGTTGGCCTGTGGGTGAGGCGTTGGCCCGGCTTGTGACGGGTCCCGCCGAGGCGGAGTTCTGGTACGGCCTGCCGCGCAGCGAGCACGCGCGCGTCGCGGAGGTGGATGCGCCCCAGGTGGCGCTCACCACGGAGGCGCAGTGGGCCGCGGCCTTCCCCCAGACCGGCGACGCCCTGCGCGACCGCATGATCTGGCACTGCTACTTCAACCCGAGCGGCCTCTCCGGGATCGGCACGGTCAACACGCCGGAGTGGCGGCTGGCGACGATCCCTTCCACGAATGGCCACGGCACGGCGCGCGCGGTGGCCACGCTCTACGCCGCCTTCCTGGAAGGTGGGCCCCCGGTTGCTCCCTGGGCGGGAGAGGCCCTGCGCCGCGAGGCCACCACGATCCACGCCGACGGCGAGGACCGTGTGCTGGGCCGGCCCACGCGTTTTGGCCTGGGCTTTCAGCTCACCCAGGAGAACCGGCCCATCGGGCCGGGGCGCTCAAGCTTCGGCCACTACGGCTACGGGGGTAGCCTGGGCTTCGCCGATCCCGAGGCGGGGCTGGCCTTCGGTTACCTGATGAACCGGCCCGGCGATCGCTGGCAGAATCCCCGTACGCAGCAGCTCATCGACGCCGTCTACGACAGCCTCGGAATGCACGATCGGAACCGCAGTTGACGAGAGCCCTCGTCCGCTACCCGTGGGGGGCCTCGACCACTGGAAATTCCTCTGCGTACGGAAAATCTGAGCCAAGCTTGCGAAGCTCGGATTGACAGAGGCGATCGACTTCGGCCTGTTGGGCTCGGCTGAGCAGCTCCCCACTCTTGCCGCTGGCTCCTTGTCGAATCATCAAGGTTGGACTGGATCTGGGCACGAACGGGGACTGAGGCGGTGCAAACTGCGATTCGTGCGCCTTCATGTATGCAAAGCTCGACCGCTCGATCACCTTCGCCAATTGCGCTTCCGTGAGATCAACCCCCATGGTCGCAGCCACGCGCTCGAGAGAAGTACGTGGCTCGCGCTTGATCTCGCCGAAGTTCATCACCAGGACGTTGGGACGAACCTGCCAATCCCAAAAGCCGGCGGTGTGCAGGGACCACGCGTGCATCAATCCGCCTGGGGCCGTGGCGATTTCATACCAATCGTCGATCGTGACATGGTTCAACACTCCAAAGATGCCGCCGAGGAAGTAGTAGCTCGAGACCAGCACTTCCTTTGGGTCGCGGAGCACGGTCAAGTAGATGGACTTTTCGTGGTAGGGCACGTACTCCGTGGCGAGATGGGTCTTGATGACTCGCAAGCCGGTCGGAGAAGCCTCGAGCGGGCCGCTGTCCTGCAGCGGGATACAGCAGACACCCGGAGAATCTGGCCAGGCTACCACGGCGTGGATGTGTTCAAACTCCGCTTCGCCCCGGTGCGAAATCTGCTGAGCGATCTGCAGCATCCAATTGGTGCCACTCTTGGAGAAGGTAGCCACGATCACATCGTGTTCCGTCGCTTCGTATTGGGCAAAAGCCTTCTCTGGCTGCATGCGTGAGCGCATCCGCTTCATCCCAAGCTGGACGATCTGCTTGCCAAATCCGAGCCGCTTTCCCGCCTCGGTCAGCAGCATGATGGGAAGCAAGACGCTGTTTCCGCGTAGACCCCCGATTTTCTGCTTGCTCACGATTGCTCCCCTTCCGCACGACATGCCGCCGATTCAACGGTGTATCGAGTGCCGGCTTCGACCTCCGAGATTTCCCTGTCGGTCGCGTGCGAAGGGTCGCGTGCGAAGGGTCGCGTGCGAAGGCAGAAGCACGGTAGCACCCGTAGCTGTGAGGCGAGGAACGGGCCCCGGTGGTCAGAGGCCCCTGGGTGACGGACGCTGGTATTGCAGGATGAGCGGCCCCATGGTGGGCGCCGGTCCGAGGGCCGAAGACCCCGTCAGATCGGCTCAGGATGCCCACAATCGACTGTCTGGCCCGGTCCAGAGCTGGTCCAGACCGTTTGGGTCCAAGAAAGACTAGACTCTGCGCTGCGGAACCAGAATATGCCCCAGACCCCATGGAGAGCGTCTCGGGCAACCAGGAGATTTCATGTCCGACCAGATCCCCTTCGTCAACTACCTTGTTCTAGGTGACCACCCCCACCTCGTCGCGAACGAATGCACGTCTTGCGGGGCGCGCTTCTTCGACCGCCGCAATGCCTGTGCCTCCTGCTCGGGCACCGAGTTCAAGGATGCAGCCATCGCGACACAGGGCGAAGTGCGTACCTTCACGATCGTGTCCTTCGCGGCGCCCGGCGTGACGGTGCCCTTCGTCTCCGCGATCGTCGATTGCGATGGTACGAGCGTGCGCACGAACATCGTGAACGTCGAACCCGACCCCGATCACGTCAAGGTCGGTATGCCCGTCAAGCTTACGACCTTTCCCGTCGGAAAGGATGAAGACGGAGTCGAAGCGATCAACTTCGGCTTCGAGCCGGCAGCCTAGCGAGGGCGGCGTCCAGCGACATTCGGAGCGGATTAGACGCGCTCCGCTACAAGGCCTCGAATCCACTTTCAATCGATCCAACGCATCCAGGAGAAAACTCATGAGCGCAGAAGACGTCTACATTCTTGGGATCAGGATGACCAAGTTCGGAAAGCACAAGGAGCTCGATACCGTCGATCTCGCTACGGAGGCCACCTTTGCGGCGTTCAAGGACGGCGGCGTCACGATGAAGGACATGGACATCATCGTGGCGGGCAATCTGATGGGCGGCGCTGCTCCGATCTCCCAGATCATCCAGAAGGCGTGCGGCCAGACCGGCATTCCCGCCTACAACGTCTCCAACGCATGTGCGACTGGCGCAACGGCGCTGCGCGTCGTGTGTATGTCGATCAAGGCCGGGGAGTCCGACTTTGGGCTCGCAGTGGGCGTCGAGAAGCTCGCGGGCGCGGGTCTGCTCGCGGGCGGCGCGCGCAAGAAGGACGGCAAGTCGTGGGAGCGCTCGGGTCGTTTTGGAGCGGTCGCGCCGGTCGATGGCCGTATTGGCACCGACATCATGCCTGGCGTCTTTGCGCAGATCGGCCTGGAGTACGACCACAAGTACGGCGGTGCCAACTTCGAGCTCTTCGCCGAGATCTCGCGCAAGAATCACTCGCACTCGACCCTCAATCCGCTTGCTGCCTACACCAAGGAGATGACGCTCGAGGAGATCATGGGTGACGTGATGATCGCGTATCCGAACACGAGGCCGATGTGCTCGGCCAACTGCGATGGTGCCGCGGCGGCAGTTCTCGTGAGCGGCAGGAAGCTTTCGACCCTCTCCCTGGAGCAGCAGCGTCGCGCAGTCAAGATCTCGGCTTCGATTCTCACGAGTGATCCCTACGAAGAGGCCTGCCAGGTCCTCCCGAACGTCAACACCCTGACCCGGGTCGCGGCCAAGCAGGCCTACGAACAGGCGGGTGTCGGTCCGGAGGATCTCGATCTCGTCGAGCTGCACGACTGTTTCGCCACCGCCGAGCTCGTGCACTACGACAACCTGATGCTGTGCGAAGAGGGCAACGCAGTCGACTTCTTCAAGTCGGGCGCAACCTGGCGGACGGGAACCACACCCGTGAATGTCTCGGGTGGCCTGGAATCGAAGGGACATCCCATCGCGGCGACCGGGATCGCGAATGTCTGGGAGGTCTGCCACCATCTGCGTGGCGAGGCGGGTCCGCGACAGATCGAAGGGGCAAAGGTAGGCCTCGCGCACGTGATCGGGCTGGGGTCTGCCTGCGGCATTCACATCCTGGAGCGCACATCGGCCTAGGTCGCGCCGAACCACGGCGGTCGTGCTCGAGGGGCCACGTGGGCTCTTCGTGCTTCCTCGTCGCTCGGCTTGTGCGCTTGCGGGGTCGCCTCCTCAGCCGCGCCTGGAGAACTGGCGGCCGCGCCGTCTCACGGCGCGGCCGCCGGCTTGCCCCCTGGGAGCTCAGGGAAGGAAGGTCACTGAGCAGGAGAGACCTGCGGCAGTAGACTTCGGAAGCTCGAGCCACACTTGCTGCTTCGTGTCCAGAGGCGCGCCGAAGGTGTAGCTGCCCTGCACCTGAGGATTGACTGCGTAGTGGATCTTGGTGCCGGCCGGGATTGTGCGCGGGCCGTCATTGCGAAGCGCAGCATGATCCACGAATTCTCCTTCGCCGCCCGTCAGACAGGTCGCGTGCAACGGGGCGAGGGCAAGGCCGGAGATGGGCTCGGGTTGACCGAGCGCAGGCGCCGCGACCTTGCTGTGCAGGGGTCCGGTCGTGAAGTGGACCGTGCAGGGCGCGCCGGCTCCCCAGCCGCCACTCACTCCCGGTGCCGCGACGAATTTTCCGGGTGCCAGAGCGTGGGCAAACGTGAAGTTTCCGGAGGGGTTTCCGCCCTTCATGGCCCAATGGATCCGGGTGCCCGCCGCGATCACGACGCTACCGGTGTTGGTCAACTTCAGTCCACTGGGGAACTCTTCCGGCTCTCCCCATGCTTCGCAGCTCAGGCTCGTGACCTGGTGGAGTTGTGTAGCCACCCCCGGTTCATCAACGGCTTTTCTACTCGTGTCGAGGATGCGGTAACGTGAACGGGTGCAAGCCCTCTACCGCCCGCGCGGGCCGCTGCCGCCGTGCCAAAGCCGATTCCGCCGAGCCACAAGGCCGCGGCGATCAGCCACATCCCCTTGAGAGATTGCTTGTTCATGTTCTTGATCCCCATGCTATGCCGGGCTGGTACCGGCCAATGTTTCTGTTTCACCCTTCTGTCGTTGCAAGGGGAGCCGTTATTCAAACTTTCGGTGGCTTGTCCGCGTTCTGGGTGGATTCATGCGCGAGCTGAGCCGGGAAGGGAGCTTCCGGGGGCCTCGTGGAAGCGAAGTTCTTGTCCAGGACTTCCTTCAAGCGCATAATACCGAGCGCGCACATCCGTCGTTGCCTTCCCGGACCCCAGGGGGTCTTCGCTCGGAGCCGCGGAGTGGTAGCCGGGGCAGCGACACACTCGGCTGCACTTGTGGCGGGATGGGGCACACGTGGAGTCAATGCGATTGGTAGAAATGCGGGAATGTAGTATCTGACTCCCAGCCAGAATTGAGGCTTGCTCGTGATCTTTCCGGCGTCCCTGATCCCGGGAACCGGCCGGGGACGTCCGAAGCGGGTTGCGAATGACCAGGAGCGTGAATAGGACGCGGGGTGATGGGGTCAGAAGCATCGGGTAGCCAGCTAGCCCGTACCCCCATCTGCATCGGAGCCAGAGAGCCTGCGCATCGCGAGCGGGCCGTTACCCGTAGAAGAAACACGAATCGAGGAAGGATCCTGATGAAGCGGATGCCCCCAATCTGCCTGGCCGGCCGCCATGCGGTTGCTCGTCAGCCCGCGCCGCATGCCCGCAGGCAACGGCGGGAAGCCAGCGGCCAGGAGAAGGCGGCCGCGGCCAATGGCCTGCGCGGTCGTGCCGCCTTTGGCGCGTGGCGTGGGGACGGCGATGTGGTGCTGGGCTCGCCCAACCCGCAGGCCTGCACGCCACGCCAATGATGCGCCCGAACCAGTTTCTACCTGTTGTGAATCGAGGCGTCTGGAGGCTTGAGGTGGCGCGTTGCGCCGCCGTGCTCCTCCTGCTGATGAGTGACATCTCCCCGGCAATGGCGGAAGCCTCCTTGGTGCCGGTGCTGGAGCCGCTCTCGTCCAGGGATTTCCAGCAGCCCAGCGATGGCTATCAGATCCGGATCCCGCCGGATCAGCGCCAGGGCCTGGCATTGGAGCTGGACGGGATCGACGTCACCAGCCTGCTCCGGTGGGACGGCGAGTACGCTCGCTTTACGCCGACGCAGCCGTTGGCCTTTGGCACGCATCGGTTTCGGTTGCTGCGCTTTGCCGCCGACGGCACGCCCGCAGAGCTCGGGCGCTGGGCGATCGAGGTGCGAAGTTCGAGGCGCTTTCGGGAGATCAGCGGGGCTGCGGACATCACAATCACGGGCTATCAGCGCCTGGCCAAGAACCTCAGTGGCAGCGCCGAGGCGGGGACTGGCGCCCAGGGCGGAGCCAATCTAAAGGCTCGCCTCGCCAATGGCCGCTGGGCGATCGATGGGACGGCAAACGTGTTTGTGGACACCACCCGACAATCCACGAGCAATGAGAGCTGGATCGACCTCGGCCAGTACCTGATCAGCGGCACGGCCAGCAATGACCAGGCCATTGCCAGCCTTTACGTGGGTGATCGTGCGGAAGACTTCAACAGCCTGATCCTGCAAGACTTCAACCGGCGGGGCCTCGCCGGCAGTGCTCGCATCAATGCGCTGCATGCGCAGGTCACCGCCTTCTCCAAGCGGACGGATGCGATCACCGGCGCCCAGGATTTCTTCGGCCTGAGCGACCCCGATCGGCGCGTAGACGGCGTGGTGGCTCGGTTTCAACCCCTTGCGGACCATCCCGCCGCACTGGATCTCTCGGGGGCCTACATCACAGGCAAAGGGAAGGCGGATGGCCAAGGAATCGGGACTGTCGGCGAAGAGGCGAGCGGTGATGCCTGGAGCGGGGGCATCGACTCCAGGCTCTTCGGCAAGCAGCTGCATCTCTACGGGGAGTATGCCGTCAGTCGCTTCGACTTCGATGGCCGCGGATCGCTCGACAAGGTAACGGATCACGCCTGGCGTGTGGGCGCCGATTTTGCGCCTGCTCCCCGCGCCGGACGGAGCTACGACTGGGACATCGGGGTCCAGAACCAGCGTGTCGGCACTTTCTTCACATCACTGGCCGATCCCTCCCTGCCCTCTGATCAGAACATCACGCAGGTGCAGGGCAACCTGCACTGGCGTGCTCTCTCCTTGCAGGCATCCGCAGCGCGCTTGAATGACAATCTGGAAGACGAGTCCGACATTGCGAGGGTGGTCTCCTACGACTACGACCTGAGCTTGGACTACGCGCCAGATCCAGAGCTGGGCCCGGACGGCAGGATCACGGGGTGGCTGGGAACGCCGGACTATACCCTGCAGCTTCACCGCACGCGCAACGACGAAAAGAATCGTCACGCCTCGGTAGCCGCCGATCCCACCAACAACCGGACCCGGCAGGCGACGCTCGGTGCGAACTTCAACTACACACGTGCCAGCTGGGGCCTGAGCTATACCTACAGCGACTTCGAGGACATGACCGGTCTCACGGCGGATACCACCACTCAGTCGGCGATCCTGAGCGCCAGTCTACCCTTCTTCGAGGACCATCTGATCGTGGCGCCATCGGCTCAGTTCCAGACCACGCTGGACAGCGACAATCATGTCCGCCTGAACGAGACCCTTCTCTCGCTGGAGAGCACGGCGACGCTGATCGCAAACCGACTCAGCGGCGGCCTGACCCTCTCAATGGACCGGACCAGACAGACCGACGAGACGATCGATTGTCGGGTCTGGAGCATGGATGCGACGCTGGCCTACACGCTGTTGGCGGCTCGCCGGAATCGCCCGGGCTTCGACCTGGGGGTGAACGGCAGCTTGCAGATCACAGATGACAACGTCGTAAACGTCACCAACGATGGGCAATACCAGGTCTTCTTGACCCTCAAGGTGACAGCGCCGCTGGTGTATTAGAGGCGGGGAGGAGAGATGAAAAGCATCCATTCGCTCAGGGCAAGCCTGCTCATCCTGCTGATGCTCGCCCCGATACAGGCATGGTCGGAGGTGGGGACGGTCTCGAGTGGCGCCCGCAACCGGAACGTGTCCCTGGCCGGCGCGGGTCACGCTTCCATCACGTGGGTGGTCACAGGTACTTTCCCCAACCCGGGTCCGCACGCGCTTTCCTCGCTGAGCGGAACCTTGACGACGCCAACCGGTACGTTGCTGCTGACCCGCTCCAAGCAGCTGCGCAAGCCGTTTACCACGACCGTCGCGGCACAGCCATACACGTTCGTGTTTCAAGAGATGTTGACGATCCCTCGGAGCGTGTTGATCCGTGCGCGCCAGCAGGGTTCCGCCCGGATGGTATATTCGCGCACCTTCAGCGACCAGGATGGCGCGCCGGGGACCAGCAAGGTCCTGCTGACCATCACAGGGGCTTTGGCTGGCCCGCTGGATCTGAGTCGCCTCGAGCTCCGCTTCGATGATGACTCGACGATCCGCATTGCAGGCACGGGTGATTCCCTGAAAGCCCACGCGAACCTCAACTTCAGCGGCACCGGCCTGCTGAATGCGGTGTGGGAGGTGGCGCAGCCGGGAAGCACGCGAGGCCGGGCATTCTTCATCCCCCTGCGCAATCTGCGCCAGTATCTGAGTGCGGGCGGCCACGTGGTTCTTCAGAGCCCCCCGCTGCCCACCCAGAATACGGGGGTCTACCGCGTGCGCCTGCGCATCGTCCAGCCAGCGGCCGCGTTCGAGCTTCCAGAGCTCTCCTACCACGTGCAAGAGACCCAGACCCCTGCCACCCCGCGGGCGAGACCGGCCCTCCGAGTAATGGCTCCGGAAGAAGGCGACACCCTGACCCCGAGTACGGCCTTCCGCTGGGAGCCTGTCGTCGGTGCCAGCGCGTACCAGCTGGAGATCTACGAGCAGCCCCTGCCGGAGCCGGTCGCGAGTGACGTGACCCTCTCGGAGGATGCCGAGAACCGGCCGCTGACTGGCGTGCTGGTCCCCGGCAGCGATCACATGACCCTGAGCCCCCTGGTCCTCTCCCATCTGACCGCCGGCATGACCTACCACTGGCGGGTGCTGGCCCTGGGGGCTGGGGGTCATGTCCTCGCAGTCAGTGCCACCCGGCCGATCCAGCTTCCCGCCGCCGCGGGCCCTGGGGACATGGGCACCGGCCCCCCATCCCAGCCGCGGGCCGAACCCGAAGCGGCGCCCTAGTTCAAGCTCCGGTGACCGGCCTCATGAGGCCACCGCGGACGAGGTTCATGTAGGCCGCGACGACGGCGGCGTCGCCAGGGTAGGGGCGGCCGTCCACGCCGGCGATCATCTGGTCGAGGAAGTAGCGGGCGCCCATCAGGAAGTGGGCCTGGGCTGCGATCTCGTCCTCGTTCATCGGGCGCAGCTCGCCTTGTGCCACGCCACGCCGAATCAGCTCACGGAAGCCGGCGAGCCAGCGGCGGTTGCTCTGCGCGTAGAGCTCCAGGTGGTGCAGGCGCACCTCCTCGCCCAGCCGGATATAGGCCGGGTTGCGATGGACGTGTTCGAGGTAGGCGCGGAAGCGGGCCTCTTCGCTGGCCAGGGTGCCCCCGGCGCTGCGGCTGGCCTCGCGCATCTCGGCGATCAGCTGGTCTACGAGCCAGGCCATCAGCTGAAGCAGCAGCTCCTCCCGCGTGCCGAAGTGGTAATGGAGGTTGCCCACAGCCACGCCGGCGCGCCGGGCGATGCGCGCCACCGAGGCGCGGTGGAAGCCCACGTCGCCGGCCACCTCGAGGGCGGCGGTCAGGATGCGCTCGCGGGTCTCGCTGGATTTGGCGTAGGGCCCGCGTTTGGGGGCCTTTGCGGCGCTCGTCTCGCGGCTCACGGCTGGACTTGACCCCATGAGTTCAAAACTGAATAATGGATCAAAATTCGGAATCCTGTCAAGCGCCGCCCCCCAACCCAGGAGTCTTCGTGACCCGACCCATCCTGCACACCGAACTCTGCGATCGCCTCGGGATCGAGTACCCGATCTTGCTGGCCGGCATGGGGCCGGTGGCGGGAACCGGGGATGCCGTCGCCACTGCGGAGCTGGCGGCGGCGGTCTCGAATGCCGGCGGTCTGGGCGTGATCGGGGGTGTGGCCTACTCGCCGGACCGGCTGCGGGAAGAGATCCAGAAGGTCAAAGCACTGACGGACAAGCCCTTTGGTGTGGACCTGCTGCTGGCCTCTACCTTCCTGGTCGAGCGGCCGCGCGGGGCCGCGTCGCAGCCCGCGGCTGCGCCGCGCCTGCCCGAGGAGAGCCGCAAGGCGGTGCGCGCGCTCGCGGACGAGCTCGGCATCCCCTGGCAGGAAGCGCCGCCCGCGCGCGAGGAGAGCCTCGGCAGCTGGGTGCCCGAGGGTCAGAGCTGGGCGGGCTCGCAGATGGAGGTGATCCTGGAGGAGGAGGTGCCCGTCTTTGCCTCGGGCCTCGGCTCCCCGGCGCCCTTCGCGAAGGTGTTGAAGAACCACGGGACGAAGATCCTCTCGCTGGTCGGCAACGTGCGGGCCGCGCGGCAGGTGGCCGCGGGCGGTGCGGACTACGTTGTCGCCCAGGGCACCGAGGCAGGGGGCCACACTGGAAAGATCGGCACCCTGGCCCTGCTGCCCCAAGTGATGGATGCCGTGGCGCCGACGCCCGTGCTCGCCGCCGGCGGGATCGCCAGCGGACGTGCCCTGGCCGGCGTGCTCGCCACCGGTGCCGTCGGCGCGTGGTGCGGCACCGTCTTTCTCGTCTCCGAGGAGGCCAACCAGCCCGATCTCCAGAAGCAGCGCATCCTCGACGCGGCCGCCGAGCAGACCGTGGTGACGCGCCTCTACAGCGGCAAGACCATGCGCAACATCAGCAACCCCCTGATCGAGGCGTGGGAGCGTCACGAGCTGCACGCGCTGCCCATGGGTCTCCAGGGCATGCTGGTGCGCGACCTGCTCTATTCCATCCGCAAGGCCGGTCGCGACGACCTGCTGATGAACGCCGCGGGGCAGACCGCGGGCATGCTCACGAAAAAACGTCCCGCGGCGGAGATCCTCCAGGAGATGGTGGACGAGGCCGCAGGGATCCTCTCCTCCGGCCTGCGCCAGCGCGTGACGGCAGCCGTCTAGTCGCCCCACGGCAGGGAAGACGCAGATGAGCCCCAAGCCCCCCGTTCCCGTCCTCGTCGGCGTGGCCCAGCTGCTCCAACGCACCGACGATCTCGATGCTGCCCGCGAGCCCCTGGAGCTGATGGTGGAGGCCGTGCAGCAGGCGGCCGAGGATGCCGGTAGCCGCGCGCTGCTCGCGCGGGCGGACAGCGTGCGCGTGAGTCGCGGCATCTGGCCCTACCGCGACCCCGGGCGCGTGGTGGCAGAGCGCATCGGCGCCGCCGGTGCGCAGACCGCCATCACGCCCTTCGGCGGCAACTACGTGCAGCACGCCGTGAACCGCAGCTGTCTGGAGATCGCCGCCGGGAAGCTCCAGGTGGTGATCCTGACGGGCGCCGAGTGCGGGCGCAGCCTTGCCCGGGCGCGGCGGGCCAAGCGCAAGTTCCCCTGGAGCGAGGCGCCGGGAACGCCGGATCTGGCCATCGGCAAGGACATGCCCATGGCCCACGAAGCCGAGCTCGCGCGCGATATCAAGTGGCCCATCCAGGTCTACCCGATCTTCGAGAACGCGCTGCGCTACGTGCGGGGAGAGTCCATCGAGGCGCATCGTCAGCGTATCAGCCAGCTCTGGGCGGGCTTCAGCCAGGTGGCCTCGGGCAACCCCAGCGCCTGGATCCGCGAGCCCAGGAGTGCCCAGGAGATCGCCACGCCTGGACCGTCGAACCGCGCCGTCTCCTTCCCCTACCCGATGCTGATGAACTCGAACAGCCGGGTGGACATGGGGGCGGCGTTGATCCTCACCAGCGAAGAGGTCGCCCGGGGGCTGGGTGTGCCCAAGGAGAAGTGGATCTACCCGCACGCGGGCAGCGACGCCTGCGATTCCAACTTTGTCTCGGAGCGCCAGGACCTGCACTCTTCTCCGGCGATCCGCCTGGCGGGACGCCGCTGCCTGGAGCTTGCCGGCGTGGAATCCTCGGAGCTCGGCTACCGCGACGTCTACTCCTGCTTTCCGAGCGCGGTGCAGGTGGCTGCCCAGGAGATCGGCCTCGACCCGAGCGAGCCGCTCACAGTGACGGGGGGCCTCACTTTTGGTGGTGGTCCAATGAACAACTACGTGATGCACGGCGTGGCGCGCATGGCCGAGGTGCTGCGCGGGGATCCTGGCGCCAGGGGACTGTGCACTGCGAATGGTGGTTACCTGACGAAGCACTCATTCGGCGTCTACTCCACGGAGCCCCCGGCGCAGCCCTACCAGTATGCGGACCTCCAGGCCGAGGCGGACGCCGTACCGCGTCGCGAGGCCGTCGTAGAGGCCAGAGGCCCAGTGACCGTGGAGTCCTACACGGTGATGTACCAGGATGGCGAGCCGGCGCTCGGCCATGCGGCCTGCTTGCTTCCCGACGGACGCAGGACCTGGGCCAACGTGCCGGACCGGGAAGCGGCTCTGGAGATGACGCGCCAGGAATTCTGTGGGCGCCCTGGCGTGCTCGAGGACGGCGGTGTCCTGGAGCTACAAGGCTAGGAGGGCGGAGATGGAAGCGAAGCACCCCCAAGTGATCGTCATCGGTGCCGGGATGTCGGGCATCCTGGCCGGCATTCGCCTGAAGCACGCAGGCATCGACGACTTCGTCCTCTATGAGAAGAACAGCAAGCCCGGGGGCACCTGGGTTGAGAACAGCTACCCGGGCCTGACCTGCGACGTGCCCTCCCATCTCTACTCCTACTCCTTCGAGCCCAATCCCGAGTGGAGTCACCGCTTCTCGCCGGGCCCCGAGATCCAGCGCTACTTCGAGGGCGTCGCGGAGAAGTACGGGGTGACGGACGCCATCGTCTGCAACCGGGAGGTGACCCGCTGCGAATGGCAGGAGGGCCGCTGGCACGTAGAGACGTCGGACGGCAATCACGAAGTTGCAGATTTCGTAATTGCCGCGACCGGAGCCCTGCACCATCCGAACGTCCCGGACTTCGAGGGCCTGGACCGCTTCCAGGGGGCCGCCTTCCACAGTGCGCGCTGGAATCACGAGGTCCCTATCGAAGGCAGGCGCGTGGGTGTCATCGGAACCGGCTCTACGGCGGTGCAGATCGTCACCACGATCACCCGTCGCGTCGCCGCGCTGACGCTCTTCCAGAGAACGGCTCAGTGGATCTTCCCCAACGTGAACCCGGCCTACAGCGAGGAGGAGAAGGCCGTCTACCGGAGCGACCCTCAGGCCCTTGCAAGCCTGCGGGCAGATCTGGACAAGGCCTTTGCCGGGGCCTTCTCTGATGCGCTCATCGACTACCAGAGCGATGGGATGCAGGCCATCGAAACGGCCTGCCGTCAGCATCTGGAGGAGCGCGTCCTGGACCCGGAGCTGCGCGAGCGCCTGCGCCCGGACTACCGCGCGGCCTGCAAGCGCCTGGTCATCGCCGACGGGTTCTACGAGGCGCTCCAGCAGCCGAATGCGAGCCTGGTGACCTCGGGCATCGAGCGCATCGAAGAGGCGGGCGTGCGGACGCGGGACGGCCAGCTCCACGAGCTGGACGTGCTGGTGCTGGCCACGGGCTTTCGCGCCCACGACTTCGTGCGGCCCATGCGGGTCTCCGGCCGGGGCGGCCGCAAGCTCGAAGACGCCTGGTCGCCGGTGCCCCGAGCCTACCGCTCCGTCTCCATGCCGGACTTTCCGAACTTCTTCATGGTAATCGGGCCGCACAGCCCCATCGGCAATTTCTCGCTGATCGACATCTCCGAGCTTCAGGTGGGTTATATCCTGCAGCTCATCGATGAGGTCCGCAGGGGCGCCTGCCGCGAGATCTGCGCGAGTGAGGACGCCACGGGGCGCTTCAACGAGGCGCTCGGCGAGGCCATGAAGAACACCATCTGGGCCAGCGGCTGCCACAGCTGGTACCTGGATGCCAACGGCGTGCCCGCCACCTGGCCCTGGACGGTGGAGCAGTTCCGGCACGAGATGCAACGACCCGAGCTCACGGATTTCGACCGCGTCGCCTGACGCGGTACCTTCGCCAGCTCCCGAGGAGGCCCGACATGGAACGATTCGAAGGCAGGCTCGCCGTCATCACGGGCGGCGGCACCGGAATGGGGCGCGAGCTGGCGCGCCAGCTCGCGGGAGAGGGCTGCCACGTCGCCATGTGCGATGTCTCCCAGGAGAACATGGAGCAGAGCCAAGCACTCTGTGAAGAGGCGGCACCGGCTGGCACGCGTATCAGCATCCACCTGGCGGATGTCTCGGAAGAGGCCCAGGTGCTGGCCTTCCAGGCGGGCGTGGCCGACGCGCACCAGACCGACCACATCAACCTGCTCTTCAACAACGCCGGTATCGGCGGCGCCGGCAGCCTGATCCTGGACGAGCGTGAGGAGTGGGAGAAGACCTTTGGCGTCTGCTGGGGCGGTGTCTATCACTGCACGCGCGCCTTCCTGCCCATGCTGGTGGCGAGCGCCGAGGGGCACCTCATCAATACCAGCAGCGTGAACGGCTTCTGGGCATCGCTTGGGCCGATGACAGCCCACACCGCCTACAGCGCGGCCAAGTTCGCGGTGAAGGGCTTCACCGAGGCCCTGATCAACGACTTCCGCCTGAACGCGCCGCACGTCAAGGTCTCCCTGGTGATGCCGGGGCACATCGGCACCTCCATCGTGATCAACTCCGGCAAGATCCTGGGCCACCAGCCCAAGGAGATGAGCGACGAGGAGGTGGAGGGAGCGAAGGAGCGCATGGCGCGGATGGGCTTCGATGCCTCGGGTGCCAGCAACGACCAGATCCGCCAGGCCCTCCAGCAGCGCGCCGAGGACTTCCGCGACAACGCCCCGACGACCGCGGCCGAGGCGGCAAAGGTGATTCTCGACGGGGTGCGCGAGGGGCGTTGGCGCATTCTGGTGGGCCACGACGCCCAGGTCCTCGACCGCATGGTTCGCGAAGAGCCCGAGGATGCCTACGAGACCGACTTCATGGAGCGCTACCTGAAGCAGAGCGGCTGGCAGCTCGGGAGCCTCTGATGAGCGTGCAAGGCCACTGCGACGAGCGCTTCGCCGCAGTGCGCGAAGCCTTTGCCGAGAATTTCGCGAGCCGTGGCGAGGTGGGTGCCTCGCTCTGCGTGCGGGTGGCAGGTGAAACCCTCGTGGACCTGTGGGGCGGCTCGCGGGATGCGGCCGGCGAGCAGCCGTGGCAGGAGGACACGCTCTCCATCGTCTTCTCCTGCACCAAGGCCGCCACGGCGCTCTGCTCCCACATTCTCGCCGACCGCGGCGAGCTGGACCTTGCGGCCCCCGTCACCAGCTACTGGCCGGAGTTCGGTCAGAATGGCAAGCAGGACGTCACGGTGCTGATGTTGCTGAACCACAGCGCGGGGCTGCCCGCCCTGCGCGAGCCCGTGAAGCCTGGAGGCTACTACGACTGGGACTACATGGTGGCGCGCTTGGCGGCGGAGGAGCCGTTCTGGGAGCCCGGCACGCGCAATGGCTACCACATGATCACTTTTGGCTGGACCGTCGGTGAGGTGGTGCGGCGCGTGTCCGGGCGCTCTCTCGGCACCTTCTTCCGCGAGGAGGTGGCGGAGCCCCTGGGCCTCGATTTCTGGATCGGTCTGCCGGAGGAGCACGAGGCACGCGTGGCGCCCATGATCCCCTGGACGCCGGCCCCGAACGAAGCGCCCATGCCCTTCGTCCAGGCGCTGCTCGGCGACCCGAAGTCCATCCAGTTTCTCTCGTTGCTGAACTCCGGCGGTTACAACCCCGATGCCCGCGAGGCCCATGCCGCGGAGATCGGCGGCGGCGGGGGCATCAGCAACGCGCGCGGGCTGGCGGGGATGTACAACCCCCTGGCGCAGGGCGGCGAGTACGGCGGCGTGCGCCTGCTCTCCCAGGACCACATCACGCGCATGAGCCAGGTCTCGATGGCGACCCTCTGCGACGCCACCCTGCTGGCGCCCACCCGCTTTGGCCTAGGCTTCATGCGCAGCATGGATAACCGCCACCGCCCCTTCGGCGCCATGGAGACCGGCATCCTCGGCCGCGAGGCCTTCGGCCACGCCGGCGCCGGCGGCAGCATCGGCTTTGCCGATCCGGAGTGCGGCCTGGCTTTCGGCTACACCATGAACAAGATGGGCGCGGGCCTGCTGCTGAATGAGCGCGGCCAGCCCCTGGTGGACGCCACCTATCGTGCCCTCGGCTACCGCACCGACTCCCCCGGCGTCTGGGTCCGTTAAGCCTCAAGCGGGGACGTTCTTTGCGAACTTGCGTTGTTGGGTCGCGGAAACGCGACCCAACAACGCAAGTTCGCAAAGAACGTCCCCGCTCCTACGCGCCACGACGTTTCTTCATCAGGGCGATGATCGGAGAGGGCTCGGCCGGGTGCCACTTCGTGTCCTTCGGGGCCTCATGCCATACGAAGGGCAGGTGCTCGACAAAGCCCGGCTCCTGGGCCTTGGCGAAGACGGCCAGCGCCGCCTCCAGTACGGCGGTCTGGGTCCGCACATCGCCGCAGTCTCCGTAGGGGCGTCCGAAGGGATGCTCGATGGCCGCCACACGCGGCATGCCCACCAGCTTCTGGTAGACCCAGATCATGTTGAGGGTGACGGTGGGGATGCCCACGGCCTCGATCTTGCGTGCGACCAGTCCCACGGACCGGCAGCAGTCGGGTCAGACCGGGGCGAGGAGCGCCAGGTCCACCTCCTCTTTGAGCATGGCTTCGGCGATGGCCGGCGCGCTCTCGTTTTCCAGCTGGCTGGAGTCACTTCCCTGGAAGCCCATGATGGAGTAGTGCGACGGGGCGACGGAGCCCACGATGCCGCGGGCGGCGAGCTCGTGCAGGCGTTCCAGCGGGAGCGCGACCGCAAGGTCCCGCTCGATGTAGCCGGTGTCGATGTGCAGATGGTTCGCGACGATGTCCTTCGCGGTCGCGTCTGCGCGCAGCCGCCGCCAGCTCGCGTCGCCGCGCGTCGGGTGCTGGCGTTCCAAGTCCATGTCGAAGGGGGCGTCGCCCTGCATGGAGACGCCTGCGGTGGTGAGGAGCGCCACGCGGCTCTCGGAGACGGGCTTCAGTACCGGTGCCCAGGGGATGGGCTTGTGGCTGGGCTCCTTCGGGATCCTCTGTGACAGCATGCCCGCGAGGAAGCTCCCCGCGAATCTCCAGGGGTCCACCTGCCTCACGACGTTCTCCTCACCCGGGTCATCCACCTCATCCTCCTCATGCGCACCGACCTCGTCACACCTCGCGATACAGCCGGCCGCGCTGGCGGACCGCCTGGAGCCGCCCAAGATCGCCGTCCTCCAAGGTGTAGCCCAGGGGATGCGGCGGCCGCCCTTCGAGGCCCAGAGCCTCCTGGACCTGGGGATGTTGGTAGTAGTGCACATAGGTCTGGAAGACGAGGCCGGGCAGCAGCTCTGGATGCTCTTGGCTGAGCTCTTCCAGGCCGGGCCCTCCGGCCAGGGCAGGCTGGAGATCCGGGAGCTTTGCCGCAAGCGGCTTGGCCAGCCCAAGGGAGCCCGCCCCAGGCAGCCGGCCATCCTCGCTGGCCGGAATCAGCGTGTCCAGCAACGCCGCCAGGGCGCATTGTTCCTGCTCTGTGTAGGGGGTGTCGGACATGCTCAGTCGAAGAGGTTGGCGAGGTTCTGCTTGATCGTGTCGGCCACGTAGAGGGCCAGGGCCTGGATGGTGTTCGTCGGGTTCACGCCCCCGGCTGTGACGAAGACGCTGCCGTCCACGATGAAGAGGTTCTTGACATCGTGACAGCGGCCCCAGGGGTTCACCACCGAGCGCTCGGGATCCGTCCCCATGCGTGCGGTGCCCATCAGGTGCCAGCCCGCCGGCGGCAGCGGCGCCTCCGAGCTGCACTCCTTGGCGCCGGCCGCTTCCAGCGCCTCGCTCCCGCGGGCCACGGCGTGGTCCAGCATCTTGCGGCTGTTCTCACCAAGCCGGTAGTGGATGCGCGGGGCGGGAATGCCGTCGGCGTCTACCCGCTCGGGGTCGAGGGTCACACGGTTGTGTTCCTCCGGCAGGTCCTCGCAGATCACCACCATGCCCGCGCTGCGGTCCCAGAGCTTCGCGTAGGCCTCGTGGTGACCGGCGCCGGGCGCAAGCCGCCCGGATGCCATCCCCCACAGTGCCGTCGAGACAGGGCCCATGCCGCGCAGCATCTCGAAGGAGTAGCCCCGCAGGAAGCCGCGTGCGGCATCCGTCTCGTAGAACTCCTGACTGATGATCGAGCAGCCTGTCGGGCCCTTGTAGCCCTCCAGGGGCTCGTCGAAGAGACCCGTCAGCATGGCATAGGGGTGGAACATCAGGTTCTTCCCGACGAGTCCACTGTGGTTGGCGAGGCCATCCGGAAAGTGCCGGGAGCGCGAGTTCAGCAGCAGGCGCGGGGTGCCGACCCCGTTGCAGGCGAGCACGACGATCTCTGCCCGCTGGCGCCGCTCGTTGCCTTCCGCGTCGAAGTAGACCACGCCATCGGCCATGCCGTCGGGACCCAGGGTGATCTCACGCACGCGCGCACCCGTACGCAGCTCCACCCCGGCCCGCACGGCCGCGGGCCAGTAGGTCACGTCGGTGCTCGCCTTCGCCCCCTGGGCGCAGCCCATGATGCAGGGCCCGAGATTGATGCACTGCGCGCGGCCCTTGTACTCGCGGGTGGCGATGGCGCTGTCCGAGGGCCACCAGTGCCACCCCAGACGGTCGAAGCCGCGGGCCAGGGTCTCGCCGAGCCTGCCCAACGGCACGGGCGGCAGGGTGGGCTGCTTCGGCGGGTAGGCCGGGTCGCCCGCGAGGCCTGCCACGCCCATCATGCGCGCGTTCAGGTCGTACCAGGGCTCCAGCGTGGCGTAATCGAGGGGCCAGTCCTCGGCTACACCATCGAGGGTGCGTACCCGGAAGTCCGAAGGATGGAGGCGCGGAAAGTGGGCCGCGTAGAGGATGGTGCTGCCGCCCACGGCATTGAAGTTGGAGACCTTGATGGGGGAGTCGTCGTCGTTGACGGGATAGTCCTCCCGACACCCGCGCCCGTTCGGGGAGAGGCCGAACGCGCCGAAGCGCTCCATCTCCCAATCGCTACGGGTGGTCGGGTAGCGCGCCGGGTCCATCCACTCGCCCTGCTCGAGGCAGAGGATCTTCATGCGCGTCTCGGCCAGGCTCCAGGCGATCGCGGCCCCAGAGGCACCGGCGTCGATGATCAGCACGTCTACCGCTTCTTCCACTTTGCTCGCATTCCATGTCTCCGCTCCACCTGTTCATCCCGTATGTCGGGCTTGCTTCGAGCAACCTCCGGAATCTGGTTCACTAGAGCACCCTTGTCGATGGCGCGGTCCCTACAAAGAGGATAATGCAAGCCCGATTCAGCCAGCGTACGCCGCCTCGTGAGCCAGGAGCCAGCGCTTGCGCTCGAGACCACTCGCGTAACCCGTGAGCTTGCCATCGTGCGCAATGACCCGGTGGCACGGCACGACGATGGCGATCGGATTGCGACCGTTCGCGGCGCCCACCGCCCGGGAAGCGGAGGGTCGTCCGAGGCGCCGTGCGAGCTCGCCGTAGCTCCGGGTCGTGCAGGCTGGGATGCGCAGCAGCTCCTGCCAGACCGCGCGTTGAAACGGCGTGCCACCTGGATCGATCTCGAGGTCTGCGAACACGTCGAGGGCGCCCGCAAGATAGGCCCGCAGGCGCGTCGCGATCCCCGCCGGGTCATGTCGATCCGCGAGTCCGACCGCGCCGAAGCGCTTGCGTAGTCGTCGACGTAGGATTTCCCCACGTTCTTCGAAGTCCAGGGCACACAGTGCACCGTCGCGCACCACCAGCTCGACAGCACCGATCGGCGTTGCCACACGGTCGATCGAGAGATTCATCATCTTGGATTCTCCTCGCCGGTCGATCGAGAGATTCGTCATCTTGCATTCTCCTCGCTACGCGTGCTGCTTCTGCGCGCATGAGCGTCGTCGCTCCATAGATGCACCGCCGCGTACGCTCGCCACGGCCGCCATGCCTTCGCGCGCGCCTCGAGCACGCGCTGTGAGAGCGGCGTTCCACTGGAACCGAGAGCGCGTCGCAGTCCAAGATCCGACGCGGGAAAGGCGTCGGGCTCGCGGAGGGCGCGCATCGCGATGTAGTGTGCCGTCCAGGGCCCCAGGCCCGGGAGCGCGGAAAGCGCTGCAGTGCTCTCCTCCAGCCCACGCGACGCCTCCAGATCAACCTCTCCGCCCAGCGTGGCGCGCGTCAGAGCCAGGAGAGCCCGTGAGCGCTTCTCGGGCATCTGTAGTTGCGAGGGGCGGGTGCGTGCAATGGCGGCTGGAGTCGGAAACAACCGGCTGACGCCCGCCTCCGCGTAGCGGGCGGCGAGGCTTGGAGGAAGTCTTTCACCGTGGCGGTTGGCGATGCGGCCCGCAAGCGTCGTCGCACCCCGGACGCTGATTTGCTGGCCGAGGATCGCGCGGACCGCCAGCTCGTAGCCATCCCACGCACCGGGGACGCGCAGGCCGGGGCGTTTACGCACATGCTGGCCAAGCACGGCATCGGCGCCCAGTTGGGCGTCGATGGGCCCGGGATCGGCGGCCAGGTCGAAGAGCCGTCTCAGTCGCTCGACCCCCTCCGCAAGGGGTGCAGGACCCGAGAGTGCGATGCGAGCCTCCAGGTGGGTACGCGCGTTGGCCATCCCGACACAGACGACGCCCACCGCTTCGCCGAGGCGCACACTGCGCAGATAGCGGCCGTCCTGCACGGCCTCCACGCCCGGCACCGCGCGCGACGCGAGGTATGCGAGCAGCCCGTTCCAGTGGAAGGGCTTGCGAAAGGGGAGCCGAAGCAGCAGGCCCGCTTCCGGGTTGCGCGGCGCCTCGCGGCGCAGCGCGCGGGGAGAGGTCCCGTAGCTCTCCTGGAAGGCAGCATTGAAACGCCGCAGGCTCGAAAAGCCAGCGGCGAACGCGAGCTCCTGGATTGGCATCTCCGTCTCGTCGAGCAGCTTCTTCGCAAATAGTAGCCGCCGAGTCTCAGCTACGGCAATCGGAGGCGCGCCGAGGTGCCTGACGAAGAGCCGCCTCAGCTGACGCGCGCCGACTCCGAGCCGCGCTGCAAGCGCATCGACGGAGCCGCGATCGAGCGCGCCGTCGCCGATCAGTCGGAGCGCGCGCGAGACCGTGGCGGAGGTTCCGAGCCAGGCGGGCGTTCCGGGCGAGGCCTCGGGGCGGCAGCGCAGGCATGGCCGGTAGCCGAGCTCGGCGGCGGCCGCCGCGCAGGCTACGAAGATGCAATTCTCCCTGCGTGGCGTGCGTGCCGGGCAGATCGGGCGGCAGTAGATTCCCGTGCTGCGCACCGCCGTGAAGAAGTGGCCGTCAAAGCGGGCATCTCGCGCGCGGAGGGCGCGGTAGCAACGGTCGGCGTCCAGATCCATGGCGCCGGTATAGCGCGCGGCGGCACAGGGACCGGCCGTTTTCGGACTTGGCGGAGGTCGAGCCTGCCGGGTGGGGCGAGGGCCGCCATTGAGCCGATCCGTGCTGGATGAACCCAGCACAGAGCGCCATGTCCCCGCGGGGATCCATAAACCTGCCTGGAATCGGACACGCCCACCCCGATCTATTCCCGGCTGCCCCCGTGCCCCACAAAACAATGTATAACGGGTGGAAAGAAAGGGGATCCCATTGCCCGCATCCACTTCGCGTATCGCCTTGGCTCTTCTCGCTGCCGCTCTCATGGGCAGCGTCTGTCACGAGGGTGTTGGCAAACAGACCTTCGCCAGCCCGCAGGCGGAGCCGATTGCGCTCTCGCCGGACGGAAGCCGCCTCTACGTGGCGTCCACCACGGCAGACTCCCTGCAGGTGATCGATACCGCCACCAACAAGCGCATCGCGAAGATCCGCGTGGGTCTCGATCCCGTGAGCGTAGCGGTGCGTCCGGACGGAAACGAAGTCTGGGTGTCCAATCACGTCTCGGACTCGGTGAGCGTCATCGACACCCAGCCTGGCAGCCCCACGCTGCACCAGGTGATCGAGACCATCCAAGACCTGGATACGGACGGCGTGACCCGGTTCGACGAGCCCGTGGGCATCGCCTTCGCCAGCAACGCAAAGGCGTACGTGGCGCTCTCGTCGCGCAACCAGATCGCAGTGGTTGACGCCACGACCTACAGCGTAACCGGCAGCATCCCCATCAATGCCCAGGACCCGCGAGCGCTGCGGGTGAGGAACGGGCGCCTCTATGTCCTGCCCTTCGAGTCCGGCAACCAGAGCGAGCTCTCGAGCTGTCCGAAGCAGGCCTTTACCATCGACCCGAGCCCGGGCAGCCAGTGCACCTTCGACCAGGCCGACCACAACTTCGCCACCAATCCGCAGCTGGTAGGTGCCGTTGTCGACATCGTGAAGGACCCGGACGTTCCCGACCGCGACCTACGTCTATGACACGTCGACCGACACCCAGGTGGACGTGGTGTCGGGCGTGGGGTCGCTCCTCTACGGCTTGGCGGTTGATAGCACTGGGCGTGTCTTCATTTCGATGACCGATGCGCGAAACACCGACAACGGCCAGGCGGGCACCTCGGGCCAGGGCATCGCCGACCTGCAGAACCGCCTCTTCCTCAACCAGTTGGGCCGCGTGGACTGCGGCGGCGGCGGCTGCGGCGCGCCCCTGGCCATCGATCTGGAGGAGGCCCCGGGCATCCCCGTCACGACGCCCCTTGCCACTCCCTATGGCATCCAGGTAAGCGACGATGACTCGACCCTGGTGGTGACCGCAGCTGCCTCCAGCCGCATCTTTACTTTCAACGCCGGAGCCACCGGCATGGCCGGCGTCCTCGGCACCCTCGACGTGGGTGCCATCCCGCGCGGCGTGGCGCTGCGCTCGGACGTGACTGGCGCCCCGCAGACCGCCTACGTGCTCAACTCATTGGGCAATAGCGTGACGGTGGTAGACGTCTCGAACCCTGCGAGCCTCACGGCCACGGCCACCGTCGCACTACCGGGCGACCCGACGCAGGACGAGATCCGCCTGGGGAGGATCGCCTTCAATGACGCCAATGGCACCAGCTCGGGCACCTTCGCCTGCGCCAGCTGCCACCCGGACGGAAACACTGACCAGCTCCTCTGGGTGCTGGGCCCAGACTGTGCCTTCAGCGGCTGCAACCAGCAGGAGGTTCGCTCCACCATGCCGATACGCGGCCTGCGCGACACCCTGCCCCTGCACTGGGATGGCACGCTGGGCGACCCGTTCGGGGGCAGCAACGGCGAGATCCAATCTGGCCTGCTGACCTCGGAGACGGTGCCGCCGAACTGCGGCCCGAACGGGGGCGGTGGCAACTGCTTCCGGCACCTGGTGGACGCGGCCCTCGCCGGCCCGAATTGCGACCAGCCAGCCTGCGGCCAGGGCCCGAGCGGACTACCGGGTGAGCTCAGCCTGACAGAGCGCGACAACATGGCCGCTTTCCTCGAGAACGTCTCGTATCCGCCGGCGCGTTCGCGTCGGCCGGACGACGTGGTCACTGCGACCGCACTCCAGGGCTTCGACGATTTCTTCTACGACCAGGGCGGCATCGCGCTAGGACCACAGACCTGCGCCGATGCCGCCGGCGGCTGCCACGCTCTGCCCTTCGGCACGGGTACGAGCTCCCCGTTCGTGGGCGGCTTCGACGCACCGACCATGCGCGGAATCACCGACCGCTGGCTCCAGTTTTCCGTCGGCATCACCAATGTGGAAGACCAACAGGTGCTGAGCCAGGTTGCCGACCTCATCGATCCGCCCGCCTGGACGCCGGCGATCGGCTTCGATGAGTTCACCAACTGGAAGTTTGCCTTCGGCTCCGCCACGGCCCCGGGTGCATTCCGGAGCGTCTACAATGTGGGGCCATTCAATATCTTCCAGATGATCGAGGAGATGAGCACAGGCTACTCCGGCGCTCAGGGGCGCCAGGTGACCCTCAACAAGCTCACTTCCACGGCGCCCGAGCTGACCGCTACCGAGTCGATCCTGTCGACGCTGGAAGCCGCCGATGCCGCCGATCTGGTCAACCTGCGCGGAGTGGCCCAGCGCAACGGTGCCCACGCTGTCTTCACCTACTTCTCCAACACGGGGCTCTACCGCACCAACGCGGCGGATCTGACCCGCGCTCAGCTGCTGGCCGAGGCAGCCGCCGGGACGACCCTGGTCACGTTCACCGCCGAGCTGCGCGCCAACGTGGGCCAGCCCGACTTCGAGCAGCCGGCCATCTCGGTGCCTTCTGTGGGATCGGTCCTCACCGATGGCCGTCTCGACCTGCCACTGCTACCGGGTGACAACCCCATGAATGTACGTGGCCTTCACATCCGTGCCAACAGCGTCATCCTGGTGGACGGTGCCGTTGTGGCTGGCAGCATCGCCTGCACCACAGGCACCTTCGATCCCCACTGTCCGGCCGACGTCACGGATCCCACGCAGCGCAACCTGGAGATCACGCTCACGTCGCTGCCGCCCGTGGGCCTGCATCTCCTGCAGGTGCAGACGCCGAAGGGGCTCTTGAGCGACGAGATGCCGTTCCGCGTGCAGTGACCGCGAGTGCCATTCCCACAACGTAGCTTTGCGTGGGGGAGCGACCGGATCGTTCCGGGGCACCCGGCCCGTGGATTTCGCCTACGACGGTTGAGCCGGGGCGGAAGGCGCATCTCCTGGCCGGACAACCGCTGCAGGACCAATCCAGGCGGGCCAGCAGGAGCGTGGTCGGCAGCGGCTGGCCCGCCGCGGAATCCCCCTCGGCAGAAGGCCCACGGAGCGTGGGTCGGCCCCGCGGGGGGTGATCATGGGGGCTGAGCTCCGGTCAGGATGCGTGGTCTAGGCCACAAAATCCTAAAGTCGTTGTGAAATACACCCGAAAGGAGGGACAAGGCGCATGGGCCGGCGAAGGAGGGACCGGACCCGGAACGATCGCCCCCCTGGAGCCATGTCATGAACCACTTTGCAGGTCACCACGGCTGGAAGAGGCCCAGCGGGCCCGCCCAGTGTGCTCGGGCCCTCGCATTCGGGGGGCTGCTCGCGTGGCTGGGCCTTGGGACAGCGAGCTTCGCCATCCCGATCACGCCGGCCGCCTTCAACGGTACCCAGCTGGTCGAGAGCTTCGAGGGCCTCGCCGCCGGCTCGAACGTTGGCGCAGGGCCCTTTGCCGGACTTCTCGAGCCCGGCACGACCGGCTCCTTCACATTCGCCTCGGGCGTGACCCTCACCAACCCGATTCCGAATCCGGGAACCATGAGCAACGGCGTCTTCGTGCACGACTTCGCCGTGGCCACCGGCACCACCAACAACTGGGGCACCAACGGCACCGTGAGCAGCGCCGTCAATGTTCCCTTCGGGTCGGCCTACATCGGGGCCTTCGACAACCTGACGAGCGCGACCAATCCGGTGTCGATGACGTTCACCTTCTCTGGCGACCAGGGCCCCGTGGGTGCCTACGTCACGGGGGCCGGCGGCAAGACGGTCACCCTCAGTGCCTACGACGCCTTGGGCAATTTCCTGGAGAGCGCGACGGTTCCCACGGTCCCCGTGGCGAGCTGGGGAAGCAACTTTCTGGGCCTGAGCCGCACCGAGGGGATCCGCAGCGTTATCTTCTCGGGCGTAGATTTCGGCCTCGACGGCCTCACCTTCCAGGCGCTTCCCGAGCCGGACGCGTTCGTCCTCGGGATCGTCGGAATCCTGATGCTGGCGGCATGGCACCCGCGCCGATCCGATCCCTGAGCCCCCACCGGCGACCCGCACGCTTTGCCTGCCGCGGACCCCATCTGGCAGAACCCGGAAGAGGCCCAGGGCACGTGGCTCCCCGCTCCCTAGGCTGCGGTCATCATCCCGCCGAGGCCTACGGCGGCCAGCACGAAGCCGATCGCCAGCTGCAAGAGGAAGGCCAGGACGCAGACCAGCACGGCGCGGCCGGTCTCCACGTCGAGGGCTTGGCGCACCGCGATCACCCAGGCGATCAGGGAGAGGATTGCGGCCGCCAGCGCGACGAGGCCGCCGAGCACCGGCACGAAGCCGACCACGAGCAGCACGCGTGGCGCCGAGGCGAAGCCGAGCGTGCGCAGCAGCTCAGGATAGTCCGAGGTGTGCCCCATCATCCGGACGCCCACGAGCCATACGACGCCGGCCCCGAAGGCCCAGCCGAGGAAGGCCATCAGGATGCCGCCCACGACGCCGCCACCCCCGGAGCCGATCGCTCCGATGGCTGCCGCCACGGCGCCGAGCCCCACCACCAGGGCGGCCTGGCCCATGGCGTCCGGGTCGTGCTCGACCTCCTCGTAGACGCTCGCGTCGAGCTTCAGGGCTCCGATCAGTCGTTCCGTGAAGCTGCGCGAGAGGATCGGTCGGGGTGTCTCCGGGGTCTCGGCCATGGGATCCCTCCTTTCGGTCCAGCATGGAGGGCTTCGCGAACGGGATCAAGCCCGAAGTGCCTCGGCCGCCTCACGGGCGGCGTTGGCCGGCGGAGTGCGAAGCTCGGTGCCCGCGGAAGACCGTTCCCGCTTCTCCGCGAAGACGTGTGGCCCGCTCGTCGGCGGCATCATGGAGCTCCTCCGCCGGCACGATGCGGGTGATCAGCCCCAGCTCCAGGGCTTCCAATGCCGAGATGGGATCACCTAGTACGAGGATCTCCCCGGCCATTGCTCACGGGACCTGCAATGGCAGGCGCCGGGTCGAGTTCAGAACGTGTAGCGGATGCGCAAGAACAGCTCGTCGCGCTCGCGCACCGCTGCCAGGCCGTTCTCGACATAGGTGTATTCGGCGTTTCCCCCAATCAGGGTGGAGCTCCCGCGTCGCTGATGCCCCCGTCCTTGCGCTGGAAGGTGCCCGAGAACAGGTTGACGCCAAAAGTCGCCGAGAAGTTCTCGGTGAAGCGGTAGGTCACCTGTGGCAGGAAAGCTCCGGAGTATGACATCACGTCGTAGACCACCACCATCGAAGGGAGCAGCCGGTCCTGGAAGTAGCCGGTGCTGACGGCGCCGGTCCACAGGAAGTTCCAGGGCCCGTTTGCCGTCATGCCCCGCTCGTAGCCGTCCGTGAAGCCGATGAAGAGCTGGGAATTGAAGAAGAAGGTACGGTTCTGGTTCAGGAAGTTGATGAAGGTCGGGCGGTCTACCGAGATGGTCATGCGGTGGAAGTCTACCTGCTTGACACCGCTGAACTCGAAATTCGCGACGACCGGCGCATTGGCCTCCCAGGTGTACTCGATGCTCCAGTTCGACTTCGTACGGTCTTCGGCGAAGTCAAGCGAGAAGCCCAACACATTCGTGCGCTGATACTCGAGCACCCCCTGGAAAGTCGCCTGCCAGAGGAAATCCGTGCGGCCGTACTTTCCATTGCCACCGGCGCGCCGAGAGGGGCGCTGGATCGAGACCTGGCCCAGCAGGCCCCGGTAGGCGAGGCAATACTGGGGATTGGCGAAGGAGCAGGCGCCCTTGCGGAAGGGCTGGGCGGAGTCGAAGGTTCCCGCCGGAACCGGCGTTCCCGAGGCCGAGCTGGCATTGTTGACCGCCGCCAGCAGCATCATGAAGTTCCAGGAAAGGATGGCGCCCTCCGTGCGGAACGCCTGCCCCGTGAAGGGGTGCAGGCGCAGACCCGCGGTGGAGCTGCCGCCGTCGGGCGTGCGAGGGTCCCCATCGACCAGCGGGTTGTAGCCCGGGTCGCCCGGACCACGGCAGCCGGGCAAGATCGTAGTCTTGCTATCGGCCCCATCGCTCGGATTGCGAAAGCAGATTGGCAGCGGTGTATAGCCGACAGTTCCGGGCTGCGGCCGGGAGACATCCGTCGTATCCCAGAGCGGGTTGCTCTCGCTTCCCCCGATGCCGACGAAGGACTGCATGAGGAAGCTCGCCTCTGCGTTCAGCAGGTCGATGCCGCCACCGGGACCAGCGGGTGTCACGTCGCAGCTCGTGCCATAAAATGGGCCACAGCCGAGCAGTGCCTCCTGCTGATCGCTCAGATAGGCTGCAATGCCGTTGGGGTCGTCGACACCCACGTTCTCGTCGTTCGCCTCCTTGGAGAGCGGAACGAAGACCGAGCCACTTGCCCCGAAGCCTGCGCGGAAGTTGCCCTGTGCCGCCTCCAAGGCAGCCACTGCCGAGCCGCAGGCTATGCCCGAGGGATTGCCAAGAAGGGCCGCCAAGGAATTGCAACCAATGGCCGCACTGGCGAACGCCTCACCGGCGTTCCCCGAGAGTCCGAAGTTGAGGGTCTGCCCAAGCGGGAAGAGGCCGGCAATCGTCTGTGAGTTCTCGAGGGCCAGGAAGCAGTCGTTTGCACCCGGGATGGCCACAGCGGCCACGCCCACGGTCGAGGCGCAGATGAAGGAAAAGAGCTGTTGGTTGGCGGAGTGGCTCGTCCGCGCGTTCGCGGGGGTCAGACAGGCCGCCTCGGCACCCGTCGTACACAGGCCGCGGAAGTTCTGCTCGCGCGGGTGCCCGGTAGCGGGGTCCACGTTGCGCTCGAATTTCTGGTCGATCTGGAGGAAGGGCAGGTCCTGGAAGCCGTAGAAGTCTGTCAACGCAAAGCTGAACCGGTCGTAGCGCCACTCCAGGCGCACACCGCCCTCGAGGTCGCCAAGGTCCTTCCAGGGGTCATCCGGCCGCACCTCGCCCGCCAGCCCGGCGCCCGTCGGACCATGCACGAAGAGGCCGAAGGTCTTGTCGTAGACCAGCAGCGCCGCGAAGGGCTCGCCGCAGCGCCCCAGGTCCGTGGGCTCGAACTGGTCGATGTTGACGGCACCCTCGAGGCGAACGTCCTCCAGGGGCCCGACCTCGTAGAAGGACCAAACCGCCCGGGCCGCCCACAGCGCGATGCGCGACTCCTCCAAGGAGGGCAGCGAGGACAGGCCCAGGTCCTGGGGGTTGAAGCGATCCTGGTTGCGGAAGAGCTCCGTCTTGCCCCAGACGATGGCCTGCTTACCGAGCCGCAGCCACAGCCGGCTGTCGAACATCTCGATGTCGAAGTAGCCCTCCTTCAGGAAGTACTCTCCGCGTTGCTGGCTGGCGCCCAGGTTCCACTGCAGCTCGTCCACGGAGAAGTTCTGGTCGAACGCGTCGAGTTCGTTGTGGCGAATGCGGTTGGCCAGCGCGGCGGTCGGGTAGTAGATGCCCTGCGCTACAGATTTGTTGGCATTGCCGCTCGCGGAGCCAAACACCGGAGCGGGACGGAAGGGCAGCGCATCAACCCCGCCGCTGCCGATGGCCGGGTTGAAGTCGCCCGCCAGGAAGGGGTTCGGGTAGCTGCGCAGCACCCCGCGTGGTCGGATGTCGCAGCGCGGGTTCTAGAGCAGGTCGCGGGTGGCAAAGCCCGGAATGTTGCCACTCTTTACGCGCCGACTGCCGAAGAGACAGCGGTTGCCGTCCCCGCCCAGCGCGAAGCCGTAGAGCCTGGGAGCAATGTCGTCCGCAGTACCGTGGACGCCGTCTGGTCCCGCAGCCGCGATAAAACCGGCGCTGAAGGTTGCCGTGTTCCAGATCTGAGTGGCCACGCGCCCGGTGAGCCCGCCCACGACGATTCCGGTGTTGTTGCCAACCGTGGGCCCCCGCGCCGCGTCTGCGACGCTCTTGAAGAGGTAGGGCTCCGTACTGCCGATGAACTGCGTCCCGCTGAACCCCGAGCGGCGGCCCTCCTGCACGCGCTCGGGGAGCTTGCCGCGGCCGAAGTCGGTCTTGTCGCCGTAGGCATTGACATTCGGAAACAAATTGCAGCCGCGCTTCCAAACGCAGTCGTAGCGGAACTCGAGGCGCATGAAGCCGCTCACGAGGTCCAGGGGGCCATGGCTGTCCTCGACCAGATTGGACTCGATCTCCAGATCCAGCACGTGGTACCACTGCGCCAAGTCCAGGTCGTTCCTCGGCTCGAGGTCCTGCCAGAGGCTGCGCACTTGCATCTCGTAGAAGCCGTGGACCTGCACCTTGCCGTCCAGGAAATCGATGGCCGCGGCAGGCGCCGCTGCGGCCATCCATGCGGCGATGACCACGCTGGCGGCGAAGAATCGTCTTCCGGCAGCCGGGAACGTTCCTTTCATACCCCTCCCGCGCGTCGCGAGTGGCAGAACATCCGTGTGTCGCCTCGGCTGCCTCTCGATGCGGCTCGCGAATGTCTGGTCTGCGGTCTTCTCTTATACGCTCGTGGGAGCGGAGATTGCAACGAGTGTTTGGGGCCACCTGCCTTCGCTGAGGTGAGGACCCATTGGGCCCCTCGGTGGTGCCTGAACGCTGCATCGAGCATCGGGCCGCCCGTGGAGGCTTCATGCATCACCCGTCATCCGGTGTGGAACCGCTGATATTTTCCCGGTGCGCCGTTGTTGTCCTCCGCTGTGTTCCAGCGCGCAGCACGAGAGTATCCAGCCGGAATTCCTCGGCCAGGCGATAGGCATCCCGCATGTCGCTCGTTTGGCCACGCTCTCCGTGAGGCCCGCCACGACGATTTCATCGACGTGGATCCGTCGAATCTCCTGGCCCCGGAGTTGAGAAGGCTGGGGTGGGCGAGAAGGAAGGAGACGATGAGGAGAACGGGGCTGCTTGAGCATGCGCGCCAACGGTAGGGAAGGAGCAATCGAACCACCGAGGGAGACTCCCTTCCCAGTGCAGAGCGACCCGACACCGCTCCACTGCCCTTGGGACGCCGCGTGGGCGCTCGGCGACCCAAGGCATCCGTCGGAGATCCACCCGAAAGGTGGAAGAGCCAACGATCTCAACGCGGCAGAGGGAGACGCGGGTGGTCGCGGAAGCCTCGCCGGTGCCGAGATTCTGCCGGTAGATGGACCTTGTCCACGGCGGGCAGGACCGGTACGGTCAGGCACAGCAACGTGGTTCCCACGCGCGCCGGTGGTCTGGGCAATGGCAGACATCACGGTCCGAAAGGTTCGCTTCGCCTTCGAGGAGCCCATCGACTTCGACGTGCCGGATGAGCAGCTTGCCGGGATGCTGCCTCTCCTGGCGCTGTCGATGACCATGCCCTACCTGGAGCCCTACCTGATCCGCACGATGAAGGTGGCGCTCGCGGAGGTCCGCGACCCACAGCTGGCGGAGGATGCGCGGCGCTTCTCCCAGCAGGAAGGCCACCACTACCGCAACCACGCGCGTTTCAACGAGCAGATTCGCCGCAGCTTCGACGCTGGGCCCGCAGAGGCGCTGCAGGGAATCGAGGCGGATCTGGATGCCGACTACCGGCGCTACACGCGGGAGAAGTCCCTGCGCTTCAATCTGGCCTACGCCGAGGGCTTCGAGGCGATGACCTGTGCCGGCGCCCTTGCCAGCGCGGAGGATGGAGCCCTAGAGGCAGGCATGCTCCCGGGCGGCGAAATCTGGGCCTGGCACATGGCCGAAGAGATCGAGCACCGCACCGTGGCCTTCGACGTCTACCGCCACCTGGTGGGAAGCTACACCTACCGGGTGCTGGCCGGCGGCCGGTCGCAGTGGCACTACGTCTCCTACATCCGCCGCTTCGCGCGCTGTATGGCGGGGGCCCTGGGCCGCAAGCTCGCGGTGCCGCGCTCTCCCATGCACCGAGCGGCGCTGCGCCGCTACGTGCATACCTGGAGCCCGCGCTACGACCCTGCAAGGATCGCGCTACCGCCCAGGGTCCAGGGCCTCCTCGACCGCTATGCGCAGCTGGCGGGGGCCAGCTAGCTCGCGGGTCGATGCCTCCTGATTTCGTCACGGTTCAGCGCAGCCCGGCGATGAATTCCTTCACGGCTCCGACGCCCTGCTCGTTCATCACGCGGAGGGTCTGGCTGCCGATCACGGCAATGTCCACGCGGCCTTGGAGGAACGCCACGTCGTGGGCGTCCTTTACTCCAAATCCCAATGCCAGGGGGAGCGAGGTGGCTCTTCGGCAACGAGCCAGATACGGGTCCAGATCGTCTGAGAATGAGGTGGTGGCTCCTGTTACACCCCTTCTCGCGACACAGTAGATGAAGCCCTCGGCGTGCGCAGCGATGAGCTTCAAGCGGGCATCGCTGCTCCTGGGCGAGTAGATGAAGATCGGTGCGAGGGCATTCGCCTGCATGGACTCGAGGTACTCGCCCGCTTCTTCGGGGGGAAGGTCGGGCACGATTGCACCGCGCAGGCCGCTTGTGCTCATGCGCTTCGCAAAGGATCCCAAGCCGTATCGGTAGAGGATGTTGTAATAGCTCATGATCAGGAAGGGGATCTCAAAGCGCGCGCTTAGCTCTGCCCCGAACTCCAGGCAGCGTGCGACCGTGCTGCCGGCCTGCAGTGCGCGTTGGTTCGCGTGCAAGATGACCGGGCCGTCGGCCATGGGCTCCGAGAAGGGGATTTGCAGCTCCATCAGGTCGATGCCGGCCTCCACCATGGCCTCCACCACGCGCAGGGAGGTGTCGAAATCCGGGTAGCCCATGACGATGTGGGTCATGAGCAGGATGTCCTTCTCTGCCATCTTCTTGCGCAGGGTCTGCTCAAGCATTGTATTGCTCCGCCTTCTCCTTCACGAACGCCTTCCATCCGGGGTCGTCGAAGGCATCCGCTACGGTGAAGATGTCTTTGTCACCGCGCCCGGATTGGTTGATGAGGATCACATCATCGGGGGAGAGCGTTGGCGCCTCCTTGAAGGCCTGAACGAAGGCGTGGCTCGACTCGAGGGCCGGGATCAAGCCCTCCTTCCGCAGTGTGAGGGAGAGTGCCTCCAGCACCTCGTCGTCCCGGGCGGCTTCGAAGCGAACACGGCCCTCGTCGCGCAGGTTGGAGAGGATGGGCGAGACACCCACATAGTCGAGCCCCGCAGCGACGCTGTGGGTTTCGCACATCTGCCCATCGCCGTCCTGGAGGAAGTAGGTCTTGTAGCCCTGGGCCACGCCCAGGCTGGCGTCCTCGGAGGCAAGGCGGGCTGCGTACCGGCCCGTCTCGACGCCGAGGCCTCCGGCTTCCACGCCCACCAGCTCGACGGGATCGTCGAAGAAGCCGCTGAAAATGCCCATGGCGTTGGAGCCACCACCGACGCAGGCGTAGACCCTGCTGGGGAGCTTGCCCGTGCGTGCGAGGATCTGCTCTCGGGATTCCTTCCCGATGATGGACTGGAACCAGCTCACCATTTCGGGGAAGGGATGCGGGCCGCACGCAGTGCCGAGGGCGTAGTGGGTGTCGTCCATCTTCGTGACCCAATCCCGGAAGGCTTCGTTGATGGCGTCCTTCAGGATGTGCGTACCCTCCGTGACCGCCACCACCTCCGCGCCCAGCCGCTCCATCCAGAACACGTTGGGCCGTTGGCGCAGCACATCGACCTCTCCCATGAAGATGGTGCACTCGAAGCCGAATTTGGCTGCCATGGTGGCGGTGGCGACGCCATGCTGCCCTGCGCCGGTCTCGGCGATCACCCGGCTCTTGCCCATGCGCTTCATCAGCAGCCCCTGGCCCATGACGTTGTTGGCCTTGTGAGCGCCGGTGTGATTCAGGTCTTCGCGTTTGATGTAGATCTGGGCGCCGCCAAAATGTCGGGTGAGATTCTCCGCGTAGGTCAGCGGCGTGGGGCGGCAGGAGTAAGTGCTCATCAGCGTTTCGTACTCCCGCCAGAATGCCGGGTCGGCCTTGGCCGCGGAGAAGGCCGCCACAAGCTCTTCGAAGGTGGCTACCAGGATCTCCGGGATGTACATGCCTCCAAACGCGCCGTAGTAGCCCCGCGTCCTGGAATGAGGGATGGACTCACTCATGATCGATTCCTTCCAGGGTCTGCGAGAAGACTAGCCGGTCCGTACGGCAGTAGAGTTCTGCAAAAATGGCGCTCTGGGCACGGGGAAAGTGCAGCTCGCGCCTTACCAGCAGCAGCGCCTTTCCGGGGGGATATTCGAGCAAGCGGGCGCGCGAGGCGCCCGGCGACGTGACGCGGAAGTTCTGCTCCGCGCGGGTGGGGCGCATGTGGTAGTGCTCCTCGGCCAGCTGGGCGAGCGAGCGACCGGCCACTCCGATGCGGCCGAGGCCCGGGAAGCGCGCGGGGTCGAGGTAGATCTCTTCGAGCAGCACGGGCGTGCCGCGTACCTTGGAGAGTCTCGAGAGAAAGGTTGCCTCGCGTCCGGCGAAGGGATTCTCCAGGCTGCTCGGTACCTCGATTCGCGTGGGGCGCTGGATCAGCGTGGTCCTGGCCTGGATGCCGCCCTTCTCGAAAGAAGCCATCGTGCCGGCCAGGCTGAAGAGGTCTGCTCGCTGCGGAGGCTCCACCACGAAGGTGCCCGAGCCCCGCCGGCGCTCGAGGCAGCGCCGGCGGATCAGCGTTCCCGTGGCCTGGCGCACCGTGGGCCGCCCGATGCCGTAGGTGCGCGCGAGCTCGGGCTCCGAGGGAATGCGGATGCCAACCGGATAGTCGCCGGCGCGAATGCCCTGCATCAGGCGCTCGGCGAGCTGATGGTAGAGGGGAATCGGGGAGTGGGGATCGAGGCTGGCCATGGGGCTCCCGGGGGACTCCCCAGAAGGATCCCGCGCCTCTTCCAAGTTGTCAAGACAACTTTCCAGGAAGAGGCTCTGGGGAGGTCCGCGACCCCACGCGCGAACGATCCTCGACGGCGCTAGAAGCGCGCTACCTCGTACTCCCGGGTCTTGAAGTTGCGGGCGCGCAGCACGTATTCGAAGGCGAAGCCCGGGTAGAGAGAGTGGTTGCTGCCGTCCTTGGAGAGGTACCAGCTGTTGCATCCCGAGCTCCACACCATGTACTTCATGCGCTTCTGGATGCCCGCGTTGTAGCGGTCCTGCACGCCCTGCTTCACGTCTACGTATCTGAGGTTCAGGGCGCGCAGCTTCTGGATGGCCCCGAGGGCGTGATGGATCTGGGCCTCGGTGTACACCAGGACCGAGGTATGGCCGGGCCCGGTGTTGGGGCCCATCATCATGAACCAGTTCGGGAAGCCGTGTACGGTCATGCCCTTGTACGCCACGGCTCCGTCCGCCCACACCTCGTCTAGGCGGCTGCCGCCCCGGCCGGTGATCGGGAAGGGAGCCGAGGCCAGGCCCAGGGCGAAGCCAGTGGCGGAGATGATGGCGTCCACTTCGTGCAGGGTGCCGTCGCGGGTCAGAATGCCTTCGTGCTTGATCTCCTCGATGGGATCGGTCACCAGCACCACGTTCTCCCGCTCGAGGCTCGCCCAGTATTCGTCGGAGATGAGGATGCGCTTGCAGCCAAACTGGAAGTCCGGCGTGAGCCGGCGGCGCAGCTCCGGGTCTTTCACGGTCGCCCGCAGGTGCTGCAGCGACTGGTACTCACCAACCCTTGCAAGGCGCTCCGAGTCGAGGAAGACCACCGGCCCCATGACTTCGCTCAGCCAGTATTTTGCGAGGCGGCTCGCGCGCAGCAGCAGCGGGTAGCGGGCGAAACGTCGCTTCTCGGCCTCGCTGTACTTCTTGTCGGGCTTCGGGACTACCCAGCCCGGGGTGCGCTGGAAGACGCTGAGTTCTGCCACCTGCGGTGCAATGGAGGGAACCACCTGCACGGCGCTGGCTCCCGTGCCGATGACCGCGACCTTCTGCCCCGCGAGATCGTAGTCGTGGTTCCAGCGCGCCGTGTGGAAGAGCTCCCCACCAAAGCTCTGGATGCCCTTGATGTCCGGGTAGGAGGGATCGACCAGCCCGCCGACGCCGGAGACCACGACCCGGGCCTCGACGCTCTCGTTGGCTCCTGTGGTCAGGGTCCAGGCACCGGCGGCTTCGTCGAAGCGCGCATCGACGATCTCGGTTCCCAGGCGCAGGTGCGGGCGCAGGTTCCACTTTTCGACCAGGCCGAGCAGGTAGCCCTGGATCTCGTCCCAGCTGGCGAAGGCGCGGCTCCAGTCTGGCTTGGGCTCGAAGGAGAAGCAGTAGACGTGGGAGGGCACATCGCAGGCGGCACCGGGGTAGGTGTTGTCCCGCCAGGTGCCGCCGATCTCTCCGGCGCGCTCGAAGAGGGTGAAGGATTCGATACCGGCCTTCTTCAGCTGGATGGCCATGCCGATACCGGCGAAGCCGGCGCCAAGGATCGCGATGGGGAAGTCCTGACGGTTCATGCTGGGCTCCAGGGGGCAGGCGAGGGGTGCTCAGAGAAGATGATGGATGACGTGCCATCGTGCACCCGAAGCGCCATCCGAGATACCCTCCTCGCAACGCAGAGCCATGAGTGAAAGTCTCCCTGCCATCGATCGGAGCCTGATCCAGGAGGCCGTGGCGTTGGCCCGGCAGCTCCAGGAGCGCGCCATGGCGCTCCAGACCCCAGAGGAGCGGCAGCAGCAGGCGGAGCTGGATCGCCTGATCCAGCTCCCCGCCGACAAGGCCACCCTCGTCCAGCTGACCGATCAGGCGTTTCGCGCCCACCGGCCGGGACGCGCCGCAGACCAGCTCACCCACATCCTGGATGTGCAGGGTGTGCCCCGCTTCTTCTCGCCGGTGGACCGCACCTTGCTGGCCGGCTTCCGCTCCGTGGGTGGCCTGCTGCCCGGCGTGACCGTCCCCCTGGTGAAGGAGAAGATGCACCACGAGACGGCAAAGGTGGTGCTGCCCGCCGAGCCCGAGCTGCTGGGCCCGCACCTGCAGGTGCGGCGGCGGGAAGGCGTGCGCATGAACCTGAACTACCTGGGCGAGGCGCTGCTGGGGGAGCGGGAGGCCGAGCGGCGCCTCGAGCGCTATCTGGCCGCCCTCGAAGACCCCGAGGTCGAGGTGATCTCGGTCAAGATCTCGACGATCTTCTCGCAGCTTTCGCCCCTGGCCTTCGAGCGCACCGTGGAGACGCTCTGCGAGCGGCTGGCCAGGCTCTACGCAGCCGCCGCGCAGCAGCACTTCACGCGGGCGGACGGCCGCCGGGTCCACAAGCTCGTCTACCTGGACATGGAGGCGTACCGCGACCTCGCCATCACGGCCGAGGCGTTCATGCGCACGCTCGATCGCCCGGGCCTTCTTCAGGCCTCCGCCGGGATCGCGCTCCAGGCCTACCTCCCCGACTCCTTCGCGACCCAGCGCCGCATCACGACCTGGGCCCAGCGCCGCCTGGCCTCGGGAGGCGCTCCGGTCACGCTGCGCGTGGTCAAGGGGGCGAACATGGAGATGGAGCGCGTGGAGGCCTCCCTGCACGGTTGGCCGGCGGCGCCCTTCCAGACCAAGCGCGAGACCGACGCCAACTACAAGCGCATGCTGTGCTACGGCACGGAGCCCGCCCGCGCCCGGGCGGTGCATCTGGGTGTCTCGTCCCACAATCTCTTCGACCTGGCCTTCGCTGTGGTGCTGGCGCGAGCGCGCGGCGTGTTGCGCGAGGTCCATCTGGAGATGCTGGAGGGGATGGCCAACCATCAGCGTCGGGCGCTGCGCGAAGCGCGGCACGAGCTGCTCCTCTATGCGCCGGCCTGCCGCCGCGAGGATTTCATCCACGCCATCGCCTACCTCGTGCGTCGGCTCGACGAGAACACCGGTCCGCAGAACTTCCTGCGTCACGCGTTCCAGCTGCGCGTGGGCTCCGCTGCGTGGCAGAGCCTCGAGGGCGACTTCGTCGCGGCCTTCGACGCGATCGGGGGTCTGGGAGATGCGCCGCGTCGCAGCCAGGACCGCCGGGCCCCGCCGGCTGCGCCGCTGGCACTCCCCTGGCCACACTTTCAGGGAGAGCCGGACACGGACTTCTCCCTGGCGCAGAATCGCAGCTGGGCGCAGGGGATCTACGCGGCGTGGCGGGGGAGGTGTGGCCAGGATGCCCTGGAGGCCCCCCTGGTGATCGCCGGCCGCGCGCTGCGGGAGGGTCGCACGCTCGCCTGTTCGATGGATCCCTCGAGGCCCGGCGTGGTGGTGGGTCGCTACCGTATCGCTCGGGCGGAGGATGTCGACGAGGCGGTGGCCTGTGCCCGCGACGATCCCGACGGCTGGCGCGCGCGCAGCGCCGAAGAGCGCGGTGAGACCTTGTGCCGGGTGGCCCAGCAGTTGCGCTGTCGGCGCGGAGATCTGATGGGGATCGCGTTGGCGGAGGCGGGCAAAGTGCTCAGCGAGTCCGACCCCGAGGTGTCCGAGGCGGTGGACTTCTGCGAGCTCTACGGACGCTCGGCCCAGGCGTTGACGCAGCTGTCCGGCGTGACGGCTCGGGGCCGGGGTGTCGTGGTCGTGGTGCCGCCCTGGAACTTTCCCCTCGCCATCCCATGCGGCGGGGTGGCTGCGGCGTTGGCAGCCGGCAATACGGTGATCCTGAAGCCGGCGCCTGAGGCAGTGCTCTGCGCCTGGCTGCTCTGTCTCTGCTTTTGGGAGGCGGGCGTTTCGCGCAGGGCGTTGCAGTTCGTGTATGGCGAGAACGAAACCCAGGCGACGCGCCTCGTCACACACCCCGATGTGGACACCGTGATCTTTACCGGGGGGACGCGCACGGCGTTCCAGCTGCTGGAACGACGGCCCGGTATGCGACTGCTCGCCGAGACCGGTGGCAAGAATGCCAGCATCGTGACGGCACTATCGGATCGGGAGCTGGCGATCCAGCACGTCGTGCACTCCGCCTTCGGCCACGCCGGTCAGAAGTGCTCGGCCACCTCGTTGCTCATCCTGGAGCGCGAGGTCTACCGCGACGATGACTTCCGCCGCAGCCTCTGCGATGCCGTCGAGAGCCTGCCCGTAGGTTCGGCCTGGGACCCCGTGACGCGCGTGGGTCCATTGATCCGCCCGCCCCGTGGCGCGTTGCGCCGGGCGCTCCGGGAGCTCGAGGAGAGCGAGTCCTGGGCAGTGGCTCCGCGACAGCAGGGAGACAACCCGAATCTCTGGTCCCCCGGCGTGAAGTGGGGGGTGCAGCCCGGCAGCTTCACGCACAAAACGGAGCTCTTCGGGCCCGTTCTCGGGGTGATGTGTGCCCGGGATCTCGACGAGGCCATCGCCCTTGTCCATCAGACCGGTTACGGCCTTACCTCCGCACTCCACAGCCTGGACGACCGCGAGCACGCGCGTTGGCGTCGTACGCTCAGGGCTGGGAATCTCTACGTGAACCGCGGCACCACGGGAGCCGTGGTCATGCGCCAGCCCTTCGGCGGCATGGGTCGCAGCGCCCTGGGGCCCGGCCTGAAGGCTGGAGGGCCAAACTACGTGGCTTCCCTGATGCACTTCCGCGAGACCGGATTGCCCGCAGAGATTGCCCTGCTGGGGGATCCGGAACTGGAGGGGCTCCTGCAGGCGCTCGCGGGCAGGCCCGAGCTGGCGGACGCAGAGCACGAGCGCCTGTGCCAGGCGGCGGGGAGCTACCGCTACTGGATGCGCCGGGAGTTTGGCCGTGAACATGACCTTTTCCGGCTGGTCGGCCAGGACAACTTGCGCCGTTACTTGCCGGTGGGCCGGCTGCGCATCCGGTTGCACCCCGACGACACGGGCTTCGAGGTGCTTGCCCGCCTGTGTGCGGCGCGCATCGCGGGTTGTAGTGTCACGATGAGCGCAGATCCGGCGCGAGAGGCAGGGCGACTGGGTTGGCTCCGCGCGCTCACGGCCGGCTGGTCGCCGCCGCTTGCGGTTGCCGAGGAATCGGACGAGGCCCTGGCAGAGTGCGTTGCAGCCGGGAAGACCGAACGGGTCCGCTACGCCGCAGCCGTGCGTGTCCCGGACGGGGTACGACGTGCGGCGGTGGGGGTGGGACTCTACCTGGCTACGCAACCGGTGCTCGCCCTGGGCCGCGTCGAGCTGCTGCACTACCTGCGCGAGCAGAGCGTCTGCATCGATTACCACCGGTACGGCAATCTGGTGCTCGCGCCGGGGAGGAGCGGGCGCCCGTGGCCTGAGCCGCCAGCCGGCTAGAGCGTCTCACGGAATCCCGTGACAGGCACGGCAAGCAAAGCGCGCTCTTGTGAACGCCCGGAGTCTCCACCCCTGCCCGGGAACCCGGCCCGGACGCGGCGTCCTACCCTCGAAGACGAAGCGGGCGCCCAGTCCCCTGTCGCGCTTCCAACGGAGGCGATCGTCACGCAGAAATGCGAGGCTCTCTCGGTGGCCAACCGGCCAACGGCCCAACCGGCCCAACCGGCCAACGGCCCAACCGGCCAACGGCCCAACGGGCCCAACGGGGCGCTACGTGGCCACCGGCGCGAAGCAGACGACGGAGATCGCGTGGGCCACGTGTCGGGCATCGGGGTTGCGGTAGCTGTGCCGCTGATCGCCCCGGAAGACGAGGCTGTCGCCCGCCGCCAGGGCCCAGCATTCGCCAGCGGCGCGCAGCTCCACGCGTCCGCGCAGGCAGGTGAGGTATTCGCGCGTTCCCGGGGTGTGGGGGATGCCGACCATCTGGCCTTTCGGGATGAGCTCCATGTGGGAGATGTCGAGGCCGGGAATCGGCTCGGGCAGCAGCGGCCGCAGTCGCGCTCCCTGGCGTGTCTTCACCCGCACCTGCGCTGCCGGCAGAAGCCGAGCGGCACTGCGGGGTGCGGCGATCAGCTCTTCGATGGAGACCTGGAGGGCCGCAGCCGCCCGGCAGAGTACGGCCAGGGTAGGGTTGGCCGAGCCCGACTCCAGGCTCGCCCAGGTCGGGCGGGGAACGCCCGAGAGCTCCGCCATGCGCTGCTGGGAGAGGCCGCGTCCCTCTCGCAGGCGGCGCAGATTGGCAGCGAGGTTGCCGCTCCAATCATCCATGCGGATGCTGGAGTAGCAAAGTGACGACAAAGCAGCAAAGCCGTTGGAAAAGCATCTAATCTGGACAATGCTGAGCGGGCGCCCAGGGAGGACGACCCATGACGATCCGCCTCGAGCACGCGAACCTCCATGTCCGCGACGTGGACGGCATGATCCGCTTTCTGCAGACCGCCTTTCCGGAGTTCCGCATCCGGCACGAGGGCAAGACCTGGCAGGGTTGCCGCTGGGTGCACATCGGTACCGAGGAGACCTACATCGCCCTCACCGAGGCGACCCGTGAACCCGCCGAGGCCTGGGTGCCCTACGCGGGCAAGCCGGGCCTGAACCACCTGGGCTACGAGGTGGCGGAGGTCGAGGCCCTGCGCGCGAGGCTGCTCGAAGCGGGCTACCGCGAGTCCACGGTCCCCAACGCACATCCGCAGCGCAAGCGGGTCTACTTCTTCGATGCGGAGGGCAACGACTGGGAGTTCGTGCAGTACTTCTCCCAGGATCCCGCCCTGCGCAACGACTACGCGCTGCCGGACGCCAGCTGACGCGGCGCCCGGTGCGCCGCTAGGGCCGCCGTCGCGCCCCGGCCGGCCGCCGCCGCCGCGGTCGTCGTCCGGAGGGGTGCCGCGAGCTGTCCCCGCCGGCCGCGCGCCGCCTGCTGGCCTTTGCGGCCCCGCGTTGGCCGAGTGCCTGGCCTTGGCGTGCCCCTCGCTGACCCCGTGCCGGCCTTGCGAGATTGCCGGCGTCAAAGTCCGGAATCTGCAGGCGGGGAATCGGCGTGCCGAGGACGCGCTCGGTGGCGCGCACCCAGGCAGCATCCTCGAGGGTGACGAAGGTGCAGGCCTTGCCGCTATTGCCCGAGCGTCCGGTGCGACCCAGGCGATGGGTGTAGGTCTCCGGCGTGCTCGGCGGATCGAAGTTGATCACGTAGTCGATGCCCGCCACGTCCAAGCCGCGTGCGGCGATGTCCGTCGCGACCAACAGGTCGAAGCGACCTTCGCGAAAGCCTCTCATGGCGCGGTCCCGCTGGGGCTGAGACATGTTCCCCTGCAGTGCAACCGCTCGCAGCCCCTCGTCGGCGAGCTGGAAGGCCAGGCGCTTGGCGCGATGCTTGGTCCGCGTGAAGACGATCGCGGTCTTGCAGTCGTCCTTCGCGAGAACGCGATCCAGGAGCGCGCGCTTGCGGCCCTCGGCCACCGGATAGAGGGCGTGCTCGATGAGCTCGGCGGGCGCCGCATGGGAGAGCTCGACGACGTGGGGTTGGTAGAGAATGCGATCCGCGAGCTGGCGGATGGCCTTCGGCATGGTCGCCGAGAAGAGCAGATTCTGGCGATCGTCGGGCAGGGTGGCCAGGATTCGACGGATGTCGGGCAGGAAGCCCATGTCGAACATGTGGTCTGCCTCGTCGAGGACCAGGGTCTCCACCTCCCGGAGGTCGAGCTGGCCTTGCCCCTGCAGGTCGAGAATGCGCCCCGGACAGCCGACCACGATTTCCGGGCGCCGCCGCAGGGCCTGGATCTGGGTGCGCGCGGATACACCGCCGAAGATCGTCACCGTCTTGATCCGCGTGAATCTCGCCAGCATGCGGATCTCCGCATCGATCTGGATGGCGAGCTCCCGGGTGGGCGCCAGGATGAGGGCGAGGGGGCCCGGCCCCGGCTCCTCGATGAGCCGCTGCAGGATGGGCAGCGCGAAGGCGGCCGTCTTGCCGGTGCCGGTCTGGGCCAGGCCCATGACGTCTCGTCCTTCGAGGCAGGCCGGAACCGTCTCGGTCTGGATGGGCCGAGGCTCGTTGAAGCCCGCGGCCTGAAGGCCGCGGGTGAGCTTGGAATCGAGGCGGAAGCGGTCGAAGCCGCCCTCCGCCAGGTTTTGCGCTTGAGCGCTGGACAAAGGAGTTCTCCGCCGTGCAGGCGCACCGCGTAGGTACGGCACGGCTCGTGGTTCTTACCCAGACAACAGGTACGGGAAAGACTGGGTTTGGGCGGTGCGACCTCGATCGGGGGGCGAGAGGTCCTGTTGTTCACCGCATCGGCTTGTCACGTCCCTTCGACGCGACGGGTCAGCATCTTGCTGCCTTTTTGATCTGCTCTATTTAGCCGGTATTGCCCACAACCGCCAGTAGCCCCCGATCTTCCCTGGAAGCTGGAAGCAGGGCTCGCGCTCTCCGGCCGGGTGACTCGGCCTAGGGTGTGGGCCGAAGGGCCGCCTCCTGGAGCTCGTCGAAGGAGGCCTGCAGGCACTCGGCATAGCGCTCCGGATCCGGCATCTGCTCCCGATCGGCCGTGACGGCAATGCTGATGCGCCCGGCGTAGCTGAAGACGGGGTGGATGATCCCCATCCCGTCCATGATGGGGCCCATGCCGTAGAGGGCCACCATCTTGGCGCCGCTGAAGTAGAGCGGGATCTGCGGCCCGGGGACGTTGGTGATCACAGTATTCAGGAAGGGACGCACCCGGTTGGCGAGGCCCAGGCGCGTGTAGAGTCGCGCGGCCAGGCCGGAGAGCGAGCCGGGTAATACCTGCGTGATGTCGGTCATGGTTTCCGCGCCCATGGCTGCCGCGGTGGCCTTCGAGCTCTGGGTGCCGCGATGCACCTTCTCGAGCCGCTCCAGGGGGTCGGCGATGTCGCTGAAGAGGGTGACGGACATCGCCGAGACGCGGTTGCCGGCACTGCCATGCTGGCTCTTGCTGCGCACCGATATGGGCGCCATGGCGACCAGCGATTCCTTCGGGAGCTCTCCATGCTGCTCGAGGTACCTGCGCAGCGCGCCGCTACACACAGAGAGCACGACATCGTTGACCGTGGCACCCGGAACGCGCTTGCGGATGTCGCGGATGTCCTGGAGGGAGAAGCAGCGCCCCTCAACCACGCGGTGGGGCGACACGGGCCCGTTGAAGCGGGTTCGCGGGACTGTGGCCGAGCTCTCGACCTCCACGTCCGGGTTTCGGCGCAGCACCCGGGCCAGGGGCGGGAGGGTGCGCCGCAGCACCCGGGCAAAGCGGAAGGGCTGGCGGAAGTTGTTCGCTGCCGTGCGCACGGCGAGCTCCAGGCTCGAAGGCTCGCGTTCCGGGGTCCAGGCGTGCTCGGGCGGGGGCGGTTGTGCATCCGGCTCCGTGTCATGCAGGGCGGCCGTCAGCTCCGCTCCCGAGACGCCGTCGATGGCCGCGTGGTGGATCTTGGTCAGGACGGCGAAGCTTCCAGGGGGGCAGTCCTGTACCTGGTCGAGCCCCTCGATGACGTACATCTCCCACAGGGGCTTGGAGTGGTCGAGGGGCCGCGCGTGGATCCGGGCCACCTGGATGCAGAGCTGCCGCCAGTCGCCCGGTTGGGGCAGGGCGATGTGACGGACGTGGAACTCGAGGTCGAAGTCCGGGTCCTCGATCCAGTAGGGGTGGTCGAGATCCAGCGGCACGGTGATGAGCTTCTGCCGGAAGCAGCGCGCCAGGTGCAAGCGCCGCTCTACGTTTGCGAGAATGCCCTTGAAGGTGACCCGTCCGCCGGGGGCCGAAGACTGGTCGTAGATGGCGAAGGAGCCGATGTGGGTCGGGGCGTTGCGTGTCTCGAAGTAGAGAAACGACGCATCCATTCCGCTGAGCTGCTGCATGGAGCCCTCCCGGCCAGTGCGAGCCAGCTCCAGTCTACACCCTGTCCGGCGGCGGTGGGGGCCTCAGGCGGCGGCGATCATGCGCCGGCGCAGGAAGGCGATCTGGGCCTGATGGGGCAGGTCCTTCGGGCAGTTGTCCTGGCAGCCCATCAGGCTCATGCAGCCGAAGACGCCATCGTCGTCGCCGATCACGTCATACCAGTCGAGGTCGCTGCGCTTGTCGCGTGGGTCGACGTGGAAGCGGGCAATGTGCATGAAGCCCACGGCGCCCAGGAAGGACTCGCGCATGCGCTTGGTACCGCAGGCGGAGATGCAGCAGCCGCACTCGATGCAGCGATCCAGCTCGTAGATCTTGTCTGCTACGTCCGGGTCCATGCGCTCCTCGAGGTGGTCCAGGTCGACTTCCTCGGAGGGGTCGCTGTGGATCCAGCTCTCGATCCGTTCGCTGACCGCTCGCATGAACTTTCCGGTATTGACGCTGAGGTCGCCGATCAGCTCGAAGGCAGGCAGGGGGAGCAGGGTGATCTCGCCGTCCGGGAAGGTCGAGGTAAGGGTTCGGCAGGCCAGGTCGGGCTTGCCGTTGATGACCATTCCGCAGCTCCCGCAGATGCCGGCCCGACAGACGAAGTCGAACTGCAGCGAGCGTTCGAAGCGCTCGCGGATCTCGTTCAGCGCGATGAAGATCGTCATGCCGGGTGCTTCTTCGAGCTGGAAGGTCTGCATGCGCGGCTTGTCGCCCGGGAGGTTCGGGTCGAAGCGGAAGATATGGAAGCGCAGCGTACGGCCCGGTGCGGAGTCCACAACAGAATCTCCGGCCTGGGTGTTTGCTGTGGCACTCATTCGAATCCCTTTCCTACACGCTCGTTCTTGCCGCGATACTTCTCGGGAAGGTCGATTGGCATCAGCGCCTTCGAGATCTGGTAACGGTCAGCATCCGGGTGGGCGGCCTTGTACTCCTCGATCTGGCGTTGGCGCACCGCCGTGTCGGGGTGCTCGATGGTGACATCCTTGCCGTAGCCGCGAGAGCCGGGCGGGAGTTCCATCTTCAGGACATCCAGATCCTCGTACGCGAGGGTCGGAAGCTCGTCGGAGGGGTTCCGCCAGGTGGCGAGGGTGCGCTTCAGCCAGTCACGGTCGTTGCGCTCCGGGTAGTCCTCCCGGGCATGGGCGCCGCGGCTCTCCTTGCGCGCTGCCGCGCCGCAGGCCACGGAGAGCGCCAGCTTGATCATGGTGGGCACGCGCAGGGCGGTGGCCAGCTCGGGGTTCGAGCTCTTGATCTTGTTCTGGAGCGCGATGTTGCGGCTTCGTTTCAGCAGCTCCCGCAGCTCCTCGACCCCCGCCTGGAGCGACTCCTCGTGCCGGAAGATGCCAACCTTCTCCATCATCACCTGCTGCATCGCGCTGCGCAGGGCGAAGACGTCTTCGCCCTGGCTTCGGCTCGTGAGCTCGTCGATACGCGCGGCCTGATGGGCCAGGGCTTCTTCGACCACCTTGGTGTGGATGTCGAGGGAAGCTCCCTCGCTGAAGTCGGCGACGTACTCCCCGACGATCATGCCGGCGACGACGGTTTCTGCCAGCGAGTTGCCGCCCAGTCGATTGAAGCCGTGAAGGTCCCAGCAGGCCGCCTCGCCCACCGCGAAGAGGCCCCGCAGGCCCGGGCTCTCGCCATTGGGCTTGGTGCGGACTCCGCCCATCGAATAGTGGTGGGTGGGCCGCACTGGCATGTACGCCTTCACCGGGTCGATCCCCAGGAAGTACATGCAGATCTCGCGCACCTCTCGCAGATTCTTCTCGATGTGTGCGCGCCCGAGCTGGGTGATGTCGAGCCAGACGTGGTCGCCGTAGCGCGAGTGGACGCCCTTGCCCTTGCGGATGTGTTCGGTGATGCGCCGGGAGACGACATCGCGAGAGGCCAGTTCCTTCTTGTCCGGCTCGTAGTCGGGCATGAAGCGGTAGCCGTCGGCGTCCCGCAGCACTCCGCCGTCGCCGCGGCAGCCTTCGGTCATCAGGATGCCGACAGGCACGATGGCCGTGGGGTGGAACTGCACGGCCTCCATGTTGCCGAGAGGGGCGGCACCGGTCTCCAGCGCGATGCCGGCCCCCATGCCCTCCACGATCACGGCATTGGTCGTGACGGAGTAGATGCGGCCGTATCCGCCGGTGGCCAGCACGGTGGCCTTGGCGAGGTAGGCGGTGAGCTCCCCGCTTACGAGGTCGCGCGCTACCGCTCCGTGGCAGACGCCGGAATCGTGGATCAGGGCCAGGGCCTCCTTGCGCTCGTGGACGGGGATGTCCAGGGAGATGGCCTGGTTGTCCATCGCGTAGAGCAGCGTGTGGCCGGTGCCGTCTGCGGTGAAGCAGGTGCGCCATTTCTTGGTGCCGCCGAAATCCCGGGCGGTGATCAGGCCCTGGGACTCCTCGGGCTCACGGATCGTGATGCGCTCGGCATTGACGACGATCTCGCGGTCGCCGGAGCGGACCCGGCTCCAGGGCACACCCCACTTGGACATCTCGCGCACCGCCTTGGGAGCGGTGTTGGCGAACATCCGCGCGACGACCTGATCGCAGGCCCAGTCGCTGCCCCGCACGGTGTCGCCGAAGTGGACGTCCTCGTTGTCTTCGTGGCCGCGCAGCACGTTTGCCAGGCTGGCCTGCATGCCGCCCTGGGCAGCGGCCGAATGCGAGCGCTTGGCCGGCACCAGCGAGAGCACGAGCGCGTCCTGACCGCGGCGCTTGGCGGCGATGGCACAGCGCAAGCCGGCCAGTCCGCCTCCGATCACCAGCACGTCTGAGTAGATGACCTTCATTGCAGAGATCCTCGATCGAACGGGACGGCGTGTGCAGCAGCAATCTGGGGCGTGGCCAGGGCGTGGATTCCGTAGCGTTCGCCGGCGTGGTCGCGGTGCTCGATGCCGATCTGCATATAGGCGGCCAGGGAAGCCAATCCCAAGACGATGAAGAAGACCGACATGCCGTTCTTGATCTGCTTGAGTCGCTTGCGCGTGATGAGCGGATCGCCCGTATCGAAGACTCCCCATTTGATCGCCAGCCGATAGACTCCGACCGCGGCATGCAGCTCGACACAGAAGAGCAGCACCAGGTAGAGGGGCCACAAGAGGCCCGTCACCACACGGTCGGCGGAAGCGTAGGGGCCGATCTTGTCCGCCTGGGAGAACATGATGTAGATGTGCACCGAGCCGAGAAAGAACATCACGAAGCCCGTGACGAACTGCAGGTACCACTGGCTCGTGTCGCTGTGCCGCATCATTTTCATGTGGGACCAGAAGGTCGTATTCTGCTGCCAGTTTGCGGGGAATTTCCGCATGGCCAGGCCCGCATGCAGGATGAAGAGCGCAAAGACACCGAGTGCGATCGCAGCCGGAATGGCGGGATAGCCGCCGGGCTGGTCGGGCCGCAGGAAGCTTCCCTCCATCATGTGCGTGACGAAGAGCATGGCGTCCTTGCTGACCAGGATGCTCGAGACCAGGATCAGGTGCGTCCACATGAAGATGGCCAGGGCCAGGCCCGAGAGGCTCTGGGTCAGGTCCAACCTGGCGGGCATGCGGCTCTTCTGGGTCGAAACTCCGGCCTGGATCGCGCGCTTCATCGTGGCTCCTGCCTGCTGGAAGCTGTTTTTTAGCGCTCCCCACGTCATTTGTCTCTGTACCCACGTGATTGGCCCGTCTCTCGATCCCGGACTTCCCTGTTGCACGATGGGACGGCAGTCGAAAGGGTGCTGAAGAAAGGGAGCGTCTACACGGGCGAAGGGAAGGCATCCGGTTCCTCGAAACGGGAGTGGAATGGCTCGAGCCGGACGCGCTGTGGGCACGCCACGCCTTTGTCCGCGAGTAGAGCCCCCCGACACCGCTCTCTTCGACGGGGTGTGTGCGCCTGTGCCCGCGAGATCAGCAGCGAGGCGGTCTAGGCAGCGCGGATCGCAGGGGTGGCCGAGACGCTGTCGGTGGTGACCGGGCGGTGGGTGCTCTCGCCGCAAGCCCGCCGGTCTGGCCTGGTGCCCCTCCGCGCTCGGCCGGGCGGCGCTCGCGTTGGCCCGAACGACCTCGTGGCAGCCGGCGTCGCACGCCATGGGCTGGCTTGTTCGCCGCGCGGGGCCTGGAGGCCTCCCTCCAGTGAGGCCGGCAGCCAATCTGCCAGCTCCGGATCCCTCCCCAGTCGCTGAAGTTCGTCAATATATGTGGAGACCCGGCGACGCAGGCCGGTGTATGATGGGGATGCCGCAAGGAGGGAGGGTCTGGCTCATGTGGGGGCTTGTCCTGACCGTGGTGATCGGATCCCTGTGGGTCGGCGGGTTGATGAGCGTCTGGGCCGCCAAGACTGCCTGGCAAGCCGCCCACCCGCATCCGCATCGTTGATTCCCGCCCGAGAGCGGGCGCGGGGTTGAGGTCGCCCGAGGTCGAGAGACCTCTGGAGGGGTGGGGGTCATCCTAGCCTGGCCTTTTGCGCCAGGATCTGTGTTTTTTTAGCCACGGCCACTTCGATGGTGCGGGCCGCGGCGATTCCCCGTGCTGGGGAGGACGCTTGGACCAGCTCTGGATGGCCTTGCTACCGGTTCCCGCGCTGCCACCCGGACGCGAAGGGACCGACGGCTCACTGGGCACCGACGCGCAGGGGCTCGCAGCTGGGTCCCGAGCCCGTACCGTGCTCGTCGCCGAGGACCAGCACGCCGTACGTCGCCTGGTGCGCGGCGCCCTCGAGCGGGCGGGCTTTCGCGTGCTGGAGGCCGAGGACGGCCAGGCTGCGGTGGAGCGGCACCTCGCGAACCAGGGCGGCATCGATCTGGCGCT
>Ga0114931_10000186_pt1 | contig 71421 bp, 74 predicted proteins | sample 2SBtaG_FD_89579 | JGI IMG/M metagenome (GOLD analysis project Ga0114931, IMG submission 89579) | Deep subsurface microbial communities from Kolumbo volcano to uncover new lineages of life (NeLLi) - 2SBTROV14_V59a metaG | ecosystem: Environmental > Aquatic > Marine > Volcanic | place: Kolumbo... | reverse complement strand
GGTGAGCTGACCGAAATCAAACTCTGCTTGATATCGGCTTCATCCTCACCAACAATCTGGTAAGTCATTTCTTCACCGCTGTCTTCATCGACCAGATCGACGGTGGCACCGAACACCACTTTGCCGGTGTTTTCCAGCGACGTCACATCGATGATCTGGGCATTGCTGAGTTTGCCCTCGATATCCTGAATCCGGCCTTCGATAAAACCCTGCTGCTCACGCGCGGCATGGTATTCCGCATTTTCCTTGAGGTATCCGTGTTCACGAGCCTCGGCAATGGCCTGGATAACCTTGGGCCGGTCGACGGATTTCAGGCGCTGCAGTTCTTCCTGCAGCTTGTCGGATCCACGCCGGGTCAATGGCACTCTGTTCATTGGTTCAGTTCTCCATGCAGATCCTGGAGTCGGTTCACTTCCACATTATCCAGATTGTCGATGGCCATGCAGACCGCGCTGCCGTGCGATACCGTGGTACTGACGAATATTTTGTGCTGCAGCGCGGTCCGCCGGATGGTGTAGGAATCGGCAATCGCCTGCTTACCTTCTGTGGTATTGACAATCAAATTGATCTGTTCGTTTTTAATCATATCGACAATATGCGGGCGGCCTTCGATCACCTTGTTGACCCGTTCACAGGGAATGCCCGCCGCCTCGATCATCCGTGCCGTGCCGCGGGTGGCCACCACCTGGAACCCGCGGTCGACGAAATCCCGTGCCAGCTCCACAGCAGCCTCTTTATCCGCATCCCGCACACTGATAAAGACACGGCCAGTGGCCGGCAACCTGGCGCCGGTCGCCAGCTGAGCCCGGCCGAAGGCTGCACCAAAGCTGCGCCCCACACCCATCACTTCACCGGTCGATTTCATTTCCGGTCCCAGCAGAGGGTCCACGCCCGGGAATTTGATGAAAGGAAATACCGCTTCCTTGACCGAAAAATACGCTGGAATCTTTTCCTCGGTCATTCCCTGTTCCACAAGCGTCTGTCCGGCCATACAGCGGGCGGAGATCTTGGCCAGCGGCCGGCCGATCACCTTGGAAACAAAAGGCACGGTACGCGAAGCCCGCGGGTTGACTTCGAGAATGAATATCTGCTCGCCCTGGATGGCAAACTGGGTGTTCATCAGACCAATGACATTCAGCTTTCTGGCCATCAGCCCGACCTGTTCCCGCAACCGGTCCTGGGTCTCCCGATCGAGGGTATAGGGCGGCAGGGAACAGGCCGAATCCCCGGAATGGACGCCGGCCTCTTCGATATGTTCCATGATACCGCCAATCAGGACATCCTTACCGTCGCAGATCGCATCAACGTCCACTTCCACAGCGGAATCGAGAAACCGGTCCAGCAGCACCGGCGAATCATTGGAGACCTTGACCGCCTCACGCATGTAGCGCTCCAGGTCGTCCTCTCCGTAGACGATTTCCATGGCCCGGCCACCCAGCACATAAGACGGTCGTACCACCAGCGGGTAACCGATCTCGGCGGCCAGTGCCAGCGCTTCGGGCTCGGTACGGGCGGTGCGGTTGGGCGGCTGCAACAGGCCGAGTTCCACGATCATCTGCTGGAAACGCTCCCGGTCCTCGGCCAGATCGATGGAATCCGGGCTGGTGCCGATAATGGGCGCACCCGCCGCTTCCAGATCGCGGGCGAGTTTCAACGGCGTCTGGCCTCCGTACTGCACGATGACGCCCTTGGGTTTTTCCCTGTCGATGATCTCGAGCACGTCTTCCAGGGTCAGCGGCTCGAAATACAGACGGTCGGACGTGTCATAGTCGGTGGAAACCGTTTCCGGGTTGCAGTTGACCATGATGGTTTCATAACCGTCGTCCCGCAGCGCCAGCGCCGCATGCACACAACAATAATCGAACTCGATCCCCTGGCCGATACGATTCGGCCCGCCACCCAGCACCATGATCTTGTCCCGCCCGCTCGGCTCCGCTTCACAATCCTCTTCGTAAGTGGAATACAGATAAGCCGTACTGGTGGCGAATTCGGCGGCGCAGGTGTCCACCCGTTTATACACCGGCCTGACCTGGAGCAGATGCCGCAGATTGCGCACCGCGCGCTCACCTTCACCGGCCAGCGCGGCGATGCGCCGGTCGGAAAAACCCTTGCGCTTCAGGGTGCGCATGAACGGTTCATCCAGCTCGTCGATACCGTGTTCCCTGATCGACATTTCCAACCGCACCAGTTCCTCGATCTGCACCAGAAACCAGGGGTCGATGGCTGAATAATCGTGCACTTCCGCCAGCGTCATGCCAAAGCGGAACGCATCGGCGACATACAGCATCCGCTCCGGTCCGGGAGTCTGCAGCTCACGGCGCAGCCGGCCTTTGGCTTCCGCATCGTCCAGATCGAGCCGTTCATTGAAACCGTCGATCCCGGTCTCCAGACCGCGCAACGCCTTCTGCGCCGATTCCTGAAAAGACCGGCCGATCGCCATCACTTCACCCACGGATTTCATCTGCGTGGTCAGGGTCGCCTCGGCCTGGGGAAATTTCTCGAAAGTGAAGCGCGGTATCTTGGTCACCACATAGTCGATCGAGGGTTCGAAAGAAGCCGGGGTCGCGCCACCGGTGATGTCATTCTGCAATTCGTCCAGGGTGTAACCCACCGCCAGCTTGGCCGCCACCTTGGCGATGGGAAAACCGGTGGCTTTGGACGCCAGCGCCGAAGACCGCGACACCCGCGGATTCATCTCGATGATGATCATACGGCCGTTTTCAGGATTGATGGCGAACTGCACATTGGAGCCGCCGGTATCCACGCCGATCTCGCGCAGCACCGCTAATGATGCGTCGCGCATGATCTGGTATTCCTTGTCGGTCAGGGTCTGGGCCGGAGCCACGGTGATGGAGTCTCCGGTATGTACGCCCATCGGATCGAAGTTCTCGATGGAACAGATGATGATGCAGTTGTCCTTGTGGTCACGCACCACCTCCATCTCATATTCTTTCCAGCCCAGAGCGGATTCTTCGATCAACAGTTCATTGGTCGGCGACAGGTCCAGGCCGCGTTCGCAGATCTCAACGAATTCTTCTTTGTTGTAGGCAATGCCGCCGCCGGAACCGCCCATGGTGAACGATGGCCGGATGATTGCCGGAAAACCGATCTGCGCCTGCACCTGCAGGGCTTCTTCCATGCTGTGGGCCACCGCCGAGCGCGGCATATCGAGGCCGATCTTCTGCATCGCCTTGCGAAACCGGTCCCGGTCCTCGGCCTTGTCGATGGCATCCCGGCTGGCACCGATCATTTCCACGCCATGCGCTTCCAGCACGCCTTCGCGGGCCAGATCCAGAGCGCAGTTGAGCGCGGTCTGTCCGCCCATGGTCGGCAATAGCGCATCGGGCTGTTCTTTGGCAATGATGCGCGCCACGGTCTGCCATTCCACCGGCTCGATATAAGTGGAATCGGCCATTTCGGGATCGGTCATGATGGTGGCCGGGTTGGAATTCACCAGAATGACGCGATAACCCTCTTCCCGCAGCGCCTTGCAGGCCTGGGCGCCGGAGTAATCGAACTAACAGGCCTGACCGATCACGATCGGACCGGCGCCGAGAATCAGAATGCTTTCAATGTCGGTTCTTTTGGGCATATATCTACAACCGGTGAGGAGTGAGGGGTAAGGAGTGAGGAGTTCCGCCCCTCACTCCTCACTCCTCACTTGCATGAGATCAATAAAGTGATCGAACAACGGTGCGACGTCATGCGGCCCCGGGCTGGCCTCGGGATGTCCCTGGAAGCTGAAGGCCGGCTTGTCGGTGCCGGACGCCCTGCAGCGAACCATCGAACAACGATTTGTGGGTGGCGCGCAGATTATCCGGCAGGCTGGCCTCGTCCACCGCGAAGCCGTGGTTCTGGCTGGTGATCATCACCACGCCGGAATCCAGATCCTGTACCGGATGGTTGGCGCCATGATGGCCGAATTTCATCTTCACGGTCTGCGCGCCACTGGCCAGGGCCAGCAGTTGGTGGCCGAGACAGATACCGAACAGCGGGATATCGGTCTCCAGCAGCGTCTGGATATTGCGGATCGCATAATCACAGGGCTGCGGGTCACCGGGCCCGTTGGACAGGAACACGCCATCCGGCTGCAATGCCAACACCTGCTCAGCCGGAGTCCGGGCCGGTACCACGGTCAAACGGCAACCCCGGTCGACCAGCATGCGCAGAATGTTGCGCTTGACGCCAAAATCATAAGCGACCACATGCCGGGGCAGCTTCTCCTCGATAGGGTGCGGCGCCGCCGGCAGGCCACCTTCCAGCGTCCAGCTGCCCTGCGCCCATTCATAAGGCATGCCGGTGGTGACTTCCTGAGCGAGGTCCATGCCTTTCAGCCCGGGAAAAGCCTGAGCCGAAGCCAAGCCCTGGTCGACATCCAGCGCCTCGCCGGCCAGGATGCAGCCGTTCTGCGCGCCTTTCTCCCGCAAGACCCGCGTCAGTCGGCGGGTGTCGATATCGGAGATACCAACAATCTTGTGCCGGGTCAGGTAGTCCTCCAATGACTCGCTGCCCCGCCAGTTGCTGTATAGCAGCGGCACATCGCGCACCACCAGTCCGGCGCAATGCAACTGCGAGGATTCTTCGTCGTCGTCGTTGACGCCGACATTGCCGATGTGTGGATAGGTCAGAGTGACGATCTGGCGGGCATAGGACGGATCGGTAAGAATTTCCTGATAACCCGTCAGGGCGGTATTGAAAACCACTTCTCCGGTCGTCTGACCATCGACACCAATGGACAGGCCGTGAAAGACACTGCCGTCTTCGAGGACTAGGACCGCGGGTTTCCTCAAGTAAGCCTCCAACTCGCATACGGAAAGCGGGACGACTCCAGGAGCCTTCCCGCTTGCAAAAACTGATTTGGGGTGTGGTCAGGTCCAGCGACTGACCGAACAAAGATTGTACGCGAGCCCGTTGCTACTGTCCATCATCCAGTCCCAGCACCGCCTGCATGTCGTACAGACCCGGTGGTCGTCCGACCAACCAGCCGGCCGCCCGCACCGCGCCCTTGGCAAAGGTCATCCGGCTGGAGGCTTTGTGGGTGATCTCAATCCGTTCGCCGATGTCAGCGAACATGACGGTGTGCTCGCCGACGATATCCCCGGCACGGATAGTTTCGAAACCGATCGTGGCGCGATCCCGTTCCCCGGTGCGCCCCTCACGGCCGTACACGGCGCATTCCCTGAGATCACGCCCCAGTGCCTCGGCCACGACCTCGCCCATGCGCAGGGCCGTGCCGGACGGCGCGTCGATCTTGTGTCGGTGATGGGCTTCGACGATCTCGATATCCACCTGGTCACCCAGTACCCGGGCGGCCAGATCGAGCAGTCTCAGGCACAGGTTCACGCTCACACTCATGTTCGGCGCAAACACTACCGGAATGTCTCCGGCGGCTTCGGCCAGAACTGCTTTCTGCGCGTCGTCGAGCCCGGTGGTGCCGATCACCATCGCCTTGCCGGTCGCCCGGCACACCGCCAGGTTTTCCAGCGTGGCTTCGGGTAACGTGAAGTCGATCAGGACATCGAAATTGGCCGCGGCCAGATCATCGCCCAGCAACACCACATTGGCCGCCAGCCCGGCCAATACCCCCGCATCGGCGCCCAGTGCTGGACTCCCGGGTCGCTCCAGGGCCGCCGTCACCACCCTGTCCTCGGCCTCGGTGACCGCCTCGATCAGCGCCCGGCCCATGCGCCCGGCGGCACCGCTGATTGCTACGCGAGTTGCCATTGTTTTGTCCTTTCAAAAAATCAACCACCAAGGCGCCAAGAACGCCAAGGAATAAAATTCTATCAACGACAGCGTTCTTTATTGACGTTCCGGTTGGCATTCCAGCATGGCTGGAGTCAATGTTTTGCAGCCCCCAGGCGAATATCATCACGACTATGACGAAGCGCCATGAAATCTTACAGTATTCAAAACCTGGCGTTCTTGGCGCCTTGGCGGTTCGTTAAAGTTTCATCCCTTCAAAGAATTTTTTCACCCCATCCAGCCAGCCGTGTGACTGCGGGTGATGGTGGCTGCCGCCCTTTTCTCCCATGGTCTTCTCGAACTCGCGCAGCAAATCCTGCTGCTTGCTGCTAAGATTGACCGGGGTCTCAACTATCACCCGGCACATCAGGTCGCCCACCGGACCGCCACGCACCGGTTTGCCCCCTTTCCCACGCAGGCGGAACAACTTGCCGGACTGGGTCTCGGCCGGGATCTTGAGCACCACCTTGCCGTCCAGGGTCGGCACCTCCAGCTCGCCGCCCAGCGCCGCGGTGACAAAGGAAATCGGCACCTCGGCAAAGAGGTTACTGTCGTCACGCTGAAAGATGGAATGTTCCTTGACCCGGATCTGCACATACAGATCGCCGCTCGGCCCGCCGTTCTCGCCGGCCTCGCCTTCCCCGGCCAGGCGGATGCGGTCGCCGGAATCGACGCCGGCCGGCACCTTGACCGACAGAGTCTTGGTCTCCTGTACCCGCCCCTGTCCATGGCATACCTGACAGGGGTCGGAAATGACATGGCCCTGGCCGTGACAACGCGGGCAGGTCTGCTGGACCGAGAAAAAGCCCTGCTGCATGCGCACCTGGCCGACGCCGCCACAGGTGGTACAGGGCTCGGGCTGGCTGCCGGCTTTGGCACCGCTGCCGCCGCAACTGGTGCACTTGACCATGGTCGGTATCTGGATCTTGACCGTGGTGCCGGCCACCGCCTCTTCGAGACTCAGTTCCAGATTATAGCGCAGATCGGCGCCGCGGTAGGCACGCTGACCGCCCCCGCCGCCGCGGCCGCCGCCGAAGATGTCGCCGAACACATCACCGAAGATGTCGCTGAAACTGGCACCTCCCGCTCCCCCACCGAAGCCCCCCGGGCCACCGGCGGAAGGGTCGACACCGGCATGATCGAACTGGTCATAAGCGGCGCGTTTTTGTTCGTCGCACAATACCTCATAGGCCTCCTTCACTTCCTTGAAAGACTCTTCCGCGGCTTTATCGTCCGGATTGCGATCGGGATGGTGTTTCTGTGCCATGCGCCGGTAAGCTTTTTTCAGCTCTACCTGACTGACGTTTTTCTGTACACCCAGAATTTCGTAATAATCACGTTTTGACATAATCGCTATCAGTTAAGCAAATACAAGAGCGGTCGCTGAGTGTATCCCAGCGACCGCCTGTGCAACAGTCTTGTTGATAATAGAAGCCGCTTACTTGTTGTCTTCCTTCACTTCCTCAAACTCGGCATCGACCACGTCGTCACCGGAACCAGCGGCCGATTCGGTCTGGGCACCGGCGTCTTGCCCCGCCTGACCGGCAGCGGCGCCTTCCGGCTGCGCCTGTTGCTGATAGACACGTTCGGCCAGTTTACCCGAGACTTCGGCCAGTTTCTGGGTCTTGGCTTCAATGGCATCCTTGTCGTCACCCTTGACCACTTCCTCGACGTCCTTGATGGCCGCCTCGATCTCGGTCTTTTCAGCATCCGAAACCTTGTCACCGAGTTCGGTCAGCGACTTGCGGGTCGCATGTACCAGGTTATCCGCCTGGTTGCGGGCATCGGCCAGTTCGTGGAACTTGCGATCTTCATCCGCATGCGCTTCCGCATCTTTGACCATCTTATCAACTTCAGCGTCGCTGAGACCACTGGAAGCCTTGATGACGATGTTCTGTTCCTTGCCAGTGCCCTTATCCTTGGCCGATACATTGAGAATACCATTGGCATCGATATCGAAGGTCACCTCGATCTGCGGCACGCCACGCGGAGCCGGCGGGATGTCCGTCAGGTCGAAACGGCCCAGCGACTTGTTGGCACTGGCCATTTCACGCTCACCCTGCAGGACATGCACGGTAACCGCGGTCTGGTTGTCATCGGCCGTGGAGAACACCTGTGTCGCCTTGGTCGGGATGGTGGTGTTCTTCTCGATCAGTTTGGTCATCACGCCGCCCATGGTCTCGATACCCAGCGACAGCGGGGTGACATCCAGCAGCAGCACGTCTTTGACTTCACCACCGAGCACACCGCCCTGGATCGCGGCACCCACGGCCACCGCCTCATCCGGATTGACGTCCTTACGCGGTTCCTTGCCGAAGAATTTCTGCACTTCTTCCTGCACCCGGGGCATGCGGGACATACCACCGACCAGGATGACATCGTCAATCTCGCCGGTGGACAGGCCGGCATCCTTGATCGCTGTCTCGCAAGGCCCGATGGTGCGCTGAATCAGATCGTCCACCAGCGATTCCAGCTTGGCACGGGTGACTTTGAGGTTAAGGTGCTTCGGTCCGCTGGCATCCGCCGTGATATAAGGCAGATTGACATCGGTCTGGGTGCTGGAAGACAGTTCGATCTTGGCTTTTTCCGCCGCTTCCTTGAGGCGCTGCATGGCCAGTGGATCACCGCGCAGATCGATACCCTGATCTTTCTTGAATTCATCCGACAGATAATCGATCAGCCGTTTGTCGAAATCCTCACCACCTAGGAAAGTGTCGCCGTTGGTCGACAGCACCTCGAACTGGTGTTCACCGTCCACGTCGGCGATTTCGATGATTGAAATATCGAACGTGCCGCCGCCCAGGTCATACACCGCGATCTTGCGGTCGCCGGCTTTTTTATCCATGCCAAACGCCAGCGCCGCGGCGGTGGGCTCGTTGATGATCCGTTTGACGTCCAGTCCGGCGATCTTACCGGCATCCTTGGTCGCCTGACGCTGGGAATCATTGAAATAAGCCGGCACGGTAATGACCGCCTCGGTGACTTCCTCACCCAGGTAGTCTTCGGCGGTTTTTTTCATTTTCTGCAGGACGCGGGCGGAAATCTCCGGCGGCGCCATCTTCTTTCCGTTGACCTCGACCCAGGCATCGCCATTGTCAGCCTTGACGATCTTGTAAGGCACCAGGTTGATGTCTTTCTGGACTTCGTTGTCGGTGAATTTGCGACCGATAAGGCGCTTGATGGCAAACAACGTATTGGCCGGGTTGGTGACCGCCTGACGTTTTGCCGCCTGACCGACCAACACTTCATTGTCATCCGCGAATGCCACAATGGACGGCGTGGTGCGATCACCCTCGCTGTTTTCGATCACACGCGGTGACCCACCTTCCATGACGGCCACACAGGAATTCGTGGTACCCAGGTCTATGCCGATGATCTTACCCATGATGTTGTTCTCCAAAAATGTTCAAAAAATTGTCTGATACTCAACTGCCACACTAGATGTAGGCGTTTCACCGGGTTTCAAGGCCCACCCGGGAAAAGGGCGACATTAAATTTATTGGGCCGCCTGGGACACCATCACCATGGCCGGCCGAACCAGCCGGTCATTCAGCAGATAACCTTTCTGCACCACGGTCACCACGGTATTGGGATCCACGTCCTCGCGAGGCTGCATGGACATGGCCTCATGGAATTCCGGATTGAATTTCTCCCCGAGGGGGTTGATCTCGACGACGTTGAACTTGGTCAGCGCATCGGACAGCATCTTCAGCGTCAGTTCGGTACCTTCCAGCAGCTTCTGTGCATCAATATTGTCACCTTCCGTAGCGGCCGCAATGCCCATCTCGAGGCTGTCCTTGACCGGCAACAGCTCGGTGATCAATTTTTCCAGCCCGAATTTATGCGCGTTCGCCACATCCCGCTCGGCCCGTTTGCGCAGGTTGTCGATATCCGCCTGCAGGCGCAGGCACTGATTCCAGTGTTCGTCCGCCTTGTTGCGGGCATCTTCCAGCAAGCCCTGCAGATGCTCGGGGTCGGGGTTTCCGGCCGCTTCCTCAGCCGTGGCTGAACGGGATTCTCCGGGTTCGTCCCCGGGTGCCTGGGCCGCGTCTGCCAATTTTTCTTCCTCGGTCATAAATTCCTCATGTAAACAGTATATTGTTGAGCAATATTAAACTAAAATATAATATGTTTCTGGCAGCAAGGATGCCGCTGATCGCGGTTATATGGGGATCAGTTATTGGGATTCAAGGACGCGCCGAGAATTTTTGCCGTGGCGTCCACAATCGGAATGACCCGCTCGTACGCCATGCGGGTCGGTCCAATCACGCCCAGCATACCCACGGCCCGGCTTTCGACGGTATAGGGAGCCGTGACAATGCTGCAGTTATCCAGTACCTGATAGCCGGATTCCTCGCCGATGAAAATCTGTACACCTTCCGCGCACATCGCCTGATCGAGGAGATGCAGAAGGTCACGTTTCTGGTTGAAGGCCTCGAACAGATGGCGCAGATGCTCGACATCACAGAGTTCGCGAAACTGCATCAGATTGGTTTCTCCAGCCACCACGAAGCTGTCCTGCCCGGCTTCCTCTTCCGGAGAGAATATCTGACCGGCGATATCCACTGCCTCGATCATCATATTGTTCATGTTTTCGCGGGTCTGGCGCATCTCCTCGATCAGCTGCTGACGCACCTGACGGATCGTCTTGCCGGCCAGCAGACTGGTCAGGAAATTGGCGGCCTGCTGTAATTCGGCGGGAGAATAGTCCCGCTCGGTGTGAATGATGCGGTTCTGCACTTCCTGCTCATTGATCACCAGAATCACCAACACCCGGTTGGCCGACAGGGGCAAAAATTCGATATGCCGGAGCGCCTGCTGCTCCGGGCGTGGCAGGGTCACCACCCCGGCCATGCAGGTGAGACCGGACAACAACGACGAGGCATGCGTCAGCAAATCCGCAGTGTTGACCTCCAGCCTCAATTCCTGGCGGAGCGACTCGATCTGGGGGGATCCCAGCGGCTGTACCTGCAGCAGGCTGTCGATAAAAAACCGGTACCCCTGCACCGTCGGCACCCGGCCGGCGGAAGTATGGGGCGAGGCGACAAACCCGGCCTCTTCCAGATCCGACATGACATTGCGGATGGTGGCCGGGCTCAGATTCATACCCGAATCACGCGCCAGAACCCGGGAACCCACCGGCTCCCCGTCACGCTCATAACGATCGATGAGCACCTTGAGCAACTGCTGGGCCCGCTCATTCAGCATTTTGTCAGCCGGTTGATTCATAGCTTTCGGTTTCAGGCCGCCTCGGTGATTAGCACTCACTGACCACAAGTGCTAATGGCAGGCTACCGCTGTGTCCGGAGCGGGTCAAGGCTCCATGATTTTGTGATCGGTGACAATCATGCTAACGTCGGCGTCACTATGGCGACCCCATTCAAACAGATCGGCATTATCAGTAAATATGGTGACCCGGGCATTACCCGAAGCCTGCTAGATCTGATCCATTTTTTGCAGCAATCGGGCGTGGAACCGCTACTGGACACGGCCACCGCGGAACATTTGCCGGCCACTGAATTGCCGGCCCTGGAGCGTCTGGAGCTGGCCAACCGGGCCGATCTAGTGGTGGTGCTCGGGGGAGACGGCACCATGCTCAATGCCGCCCGCAGCCTGGCCGATGCCGGGGTGCCGCTGGTCGGTATCAATCTGGGACGGCTGGGCTTTCTGGCCGATTTGTCTCCGGAACGCCTCACCCGGGATCTGGCCGCTATCCTGCAAGGGGATTATGAGGCTGAACAGCGCAGTCTGCTGCATGCCAGCGTGATCCGCAACGGCCAGAGCGTCAGCGAAGCGGATGCCCTGAATGATGTGGTAGTACATAAATGGGACATCGCGCGCATGATCGAACTGGACGTTTCCATCGACGGCCAGGAACTCAGCACCCAGCGTTCCGACGGTCTGATCGTCTCCACACCCACCGGATCGACCGCCTACGCCCTGTCTGGGGGCGGCCCGATTCTTCATCCCAGCCTGCAGGCGGTGGAAATGGTGCCGATTTGCCCGCACAGTCTCAACAACCGGCCGATCGTCATCAGCGACCAGTCCCGCATCGATATCCGGCTGTGTCAGGGCGACTCCACTCAGGCCCAGATCACCTGTGACGGACAGGTCAATTTCGGTCTCATGCCCGGCGACGTCATTCGTATCACCACCAAACCGAGACACCTGACCCTCATCCACCCGCGCGGTTACGATTATTTCGCTATTCTGCGCACCAAGTTCAACTGGGGCGCACATTCCTAGGCATGCTGACGCACATCCATCTACGCGATTTTGTCATCGTCGATCACCTGGAGCTGGATTTCGACTCCGGCTTGACCGCCCTGACCGGGGAAACCGGCGCCGGAAAATCCATTCTCATCGATGCCCTGGGTCTGGCATTTGGCGACCGCGCCGGCCAGGATGTCATCCGCCATGGCGCCGCTCGTACGGAGATTTCGGTCGGGTTCGACCTGCGCGAACACCCGCCGGTGCGCGACTGGCTGGTGCGCCAGGATCTGGCCACCGAGAACGACTGCCTGCTGCGCCGGGTGATCAACCGCAACGGACGCTCGCGCAGTTATATCAATGGTCATCCGGTGCCTCTGCAACAATTGCGGGAGCTGGAGAACAGCTGGTGGACATCCACGGTCAGCATGAACACCAGTCACTGATGCACCGCTCCGTGCAGCGGCGGATCCTGGACGGTTTTGCCGGCCTGCTGGGGGACTGTGCCGAACTGGCCGACCGCTTCGATACCTGGAAACAACAGCGCCAACAGTATGAGACCCTGCGCCAGGCCGGCCGGGAGCGCTCGGACCGTATCGATCTGCTGCGCTTTCACGTTCAGGAACTGCAAACCCTCGATCTAGAAGCGGAGGACGTCGAACACCTCGAAGCGGATTACCAGCGCCTGGCGCATGCCGGCGATTTGATCCGTCACTGCCAGCAGGCGTATGAGGCGCTGTACGATGGTGAGCAGGCGGCGCATCAGCTCATCAGTCAACAATTGCAGGCACTACGAGGGCTGACCCAGGCCGACCGGCGCCTGGAAAATACCTGTGAACTACTGGAAGGGGCCGCCATCCAGATCCAGGAATCCGCCGATGAGCTTCGCCACTGCAGCGCGGAACTGGATACCGACCCGGAACGACAGCGCGAACTGGAAAACCGCATTGCCTTATTACACCAGCTGGCACGCAAACACCGGGTGCGACCGGAGCAACTCCCGGCAGTACTGGCTGATGCCCAACAGGAACTGGAGCAACTCGATCATGCCGACCAGCACCTGGAACAACTCGAACACTCGATCACGGCCAGCGCAGACGCCTACCGCCAACTGGCCGGCCGTCTGCATCAGGCCAGAAACCGGGCGGCCAAGACGCTGAGCGGAACGATTACCGCGGCCATGCAGACTCTCGGCATGCCCGGCGGCCGCTGCGACATCCGGGTGACTCAAACACCGGACGAAACGTTCAGCCGGCATGGTCTGGATACCGTGGAATTCCTGGTCAGCGCCAATCCCGGCCAGCCACCGGCGGCGCTGAAAAAAATCGCCTCGGGCGGTGAGTTGTCGCGGATCAGCCTGGCCATTCAGGTGATCAGCAGCGAGCTGAACAGCGTCCCGAGTATGATTTTCGACGAAGTCGACAGCGGTATCGGCGGCGCCACCGCCGAGGTGGTGGGCCAAAAACTGCGCCTGCTCGGCGAACGGCACCAGGTATTCTGCGTCACTCACCTGCCCCAGGTCGCCGCCCAGGCCCATCAGCATTTCCAGGTCAGCAAGCTGCAGGGCGAAGATGTCACACGGTCCCGGATCCGTCCGCTCGCGCCGGCGGAACGGGTCGAGGAGATCGCCCGCATGCTGGGGGGTGTGGATATCACCGAGGCCACCCTGGCCCATGCCCGTGAAATGATCGAGGCACCGACAAAGAAAACCAACAAGACGGGTCAGGGAGCGTCAGATTAACCCCTATCGTCACTCCCACAGCCCCGGAATCCCCGCGGGATGATCAGCGATGCTTCCACTCACCATACCTCGGCCTGTGGGCGGGACAAACAAGAAACGTGTGATTACCCCGTCATCCTGGCGCAGGCCGGGATTCAGGGGTGTTGTCCGGTAAACGCCATCTCCTCTGATTGAAACTGTCGTTTGGCGATCAACCCCAGGCACTTGGCATTGGATTTCAGGATTTCCGCTTTCGCGGCATTGACGGCTTACAGACTCTTCAGCAACGCTTAAGCGCGTCTTCCATCTCCCGCTCCGTCACCGGATAAACCAGCACCGCATGGATTTCGAAAAGATGCTGCAACTTCTCGACATATTTCGATTCTGACTTATCCACCAGCACGACAACCCTGGCATCCTGAGAATATTTCTGCAACGCTCGCAAGAACACATCCAGATTGGAGACATTGGCGCCGGCATAGTTGTTACCATAGCCATAGAAAAATTCGCCCACCACCACAGCCGGCACCTGTTTCTTCAATGCCGCCATCGCCTTGCGGGATGAGGTCAGCACCTGCTGGGTATAGCCCAGACGCCGGTACAAGGCGGAAAAATCCGGGTGCGCCGGAGACTCGACAAGTGAGAACAGAAGGGGCACGCTCAGGGACTGTTTTCGCAGTTTTTCCTCTGACAATCGCCGTATAAAATCAGCGAATGATCACGGACTTTGAAACCGGCCTTGCTGGCCACTTCGTCCTGGCATTTTTCAATGGTTTCATTGTGGAATTCAAACACCTTGCCGCACTGGTTACAAACAATATGGTCATGGTGTTCACCCTGACTCAGCTCGAATACCGAGTGCCCGCCCTCGAAATGGTGGCGATGAACCAGGCCCGCGCCCTCGAACTGGGTCAGCACCCGGTAGACGGTTGCCAGACCGATGTCCTCGCCGGCTTCAAGCAGGTTTTTGTAGACGTCTTCCGCGCTCAAATGGCGCTCGGTCTCATTGCTTTCAAGGATCTCGAGAATCTTCATTCGGGGCAGGGTGACTTTTAGCCCGGCCTTGCGTAAGTCCTGTGATTCCACCTGTTTATCCTTACTCTGTCGTGAATTTAGCCGGCGCTTGCGCTATGATGCGCCACCGGACCCACACGAATCGACCCAGAAACCGACATGAGAAAGCTTCTCACTATCACGACCATTATTGCAAGTCTTTCCGGCTGCTCTCAAGCGAATTTGGACGCGCATATCCCTTTCGTCCATCGCATCGATATCCAACAGGGAAATGTCCTCGAACAAAGCGCGGTCAACCAATTGAAGCCTGGCATGAGCCGGCGTGAAGTGCGTTATATTCTGGGCAGTCCGTTGATCACCGACACCTTCAACGCAAACCGCTGGGATTACCTGTACCGCATGCAATATGGTGATGGCCTGCTGGATACCCAGAATTTGAGCCTGTATTTCCAGGATGACCGGCTGGTTAAAATCCAGGGCAGTCTCAAACCAGAAGAACATCCCCAGCAGGAAACGGCCCAGGTCAGCGAGACCGTCACAGTGCCCTATAGGGAACGTGAAGCGGAAGGCTACCTGACCCGTTTCTGGCGTTGGGTCACTTTCCAGAACAAGGACAAAATCTGACGTCTGACAGAGGCCGCTTCAGGTTTCCAGGCTGCCGCCGCCTTTTTTCATTTTTTTACCCTCGGCGGCCCGCTGTTTGCGCACTACTTTCGGATCAGCGATCAGGGGCCGGTAGATCTCCACCCGGTAACCGACCCGCAATACCTGGTCCGGTTTCTTGAGCTTGCCAAAAATCCCGATTTTGTGACTGTCCAGATCCAGCTCGGGGAATCGTGCCAGAATTCCGGATTCACGAATCGCCAGTTCGGCGGAGCTACCCTCCGGCACTTCCAGCCGGGTCAGGAACTGTTCATCCGGCAGGGCATAGACGACCTCCACCGGGATTGCCTTAACGTTTGCCATAGACTTGTTCCGCGCGTTGGTGAAAAGCATCCACCAGACTGTTGGCGATCTGGCTGAACACCGGGCCGACCAGCAGACCGATCATTTTACTGGCAAACTCGAATTCCAGATCGAGCGAGACTTTACAGGCCGCCGTTTCCCCGAGCGGATCAAACCGCCAGAAGCCTTCCAGATGCTTGAACGGCCCCTCCAGCAACCGGATCTCGATCATTTTGTCCGGCTGATTACGGTTATAAGTGGTAAACGCCTTATGCAGACTGCCTTTGCTGATTTCGATCATGGCCCTGATACCATCCTGGTCACGTTGCAGGACCCGTGAATCACTGCACCAGGGCAGAAACTCATGATAGGCATCGATATCACTGACCAGGGTAAACATCTCAGCGGGAGAGTAACGTACCAGCGCGCTCTTGTGAATCGAGGTCATAACAACAGCCCGAGCAGCCCTGAAACATGCAGGAAGACGATCAGAATAGCCACCGGCGCCACATAACGCATGACGAACCGCCAGCTGGAAAATACCCACTCATGATGGATATTCAATTCGTCGCGGGCGGATTCTTTTTTCATCATCCACACGGCAAAAATCGCAATGAACAGCCCTCCCAGCGGCAGCATAAAATTGGCTGTCAGAATATCGAACACATCGAACAACCCGTCGGTTTTTTTCTGCCCCAGGAATTCGAAACTGAAGGACCATTTATTGAATGACAATACAGTCACCACCCCTAACAGCCAGATCAGAATGCCGGTGAGCGTGGCCGCCTTGACCCGCTGCATATGCCGGTTCTCAACCAGCCAGGCCACGGCCGGCTCCATCAGAGAGATAGCCGAGGTCCAGGCCGCGAAGACCAGCAGGATAAAAAACAGGGTTCCGAACAGCGTGCCGTACGGCATGTGGCCGAACGCCAGGGGCAGAGTGCGGAAAATCAGCCCGGGGCCGGCTCCTGGCTCCAGCCCATTGGCAAATACAATCGGGAAAATGGCCATGCCGGCAATCAGGGCCACCAGTGTATCCATGATCCCCACCGTGAACGACATTCGCGCAATGGACGCATTGTGGAAAAGATAAGAGCCGTAGACCATGATGGCGCCCATACCCAGACTGAGGGTGAAAAACGCGTGCCCCAATGCCGTCAACACCCCGGCAAAGCTGAATTCGCAATATTGCGGCGAGCAATTAGGTTAAAACAAGGCTTTGAAATCAACATTGAACATAAAATCCAGGCCCTGCTGGAAATATCCCGTGTTCATGGCATAACCCAGCATCAGCAGCAGCAGTATGAATAACGCCGGCATCAGGAAGCGCACCGCCTGTTCCAAGCCACTGCGCACGCCGCGCGCCACCACCACGGTGGTCATGACCATAAAGATGGTATGCCAAGCCAGGACACGCTCCGGGTCACTCACCAGCCCGCCAAAAATGCTCCTTACCCCATCGGCGGTGGCCCCGACAAACAGCCCCGCCGCAACCCGGAATACATAAGCCAGTGCCCAACCGGCTATCACGCTGTAATAAGACAAAATAATGAACCCGGCGATCATTCCCGCCCAGCCGAGCAACTGCCAGGCCGGGCTGCGGCCCTCCTCGCTCGCCAGACTGCGCATGGTATTGATCGGGCTCTGGCGTCCTCGCCGGCCAAGCATGATTTCGGCCATCATCACCGGGATGCCGATCAAGGCAATGCAGACCAGATAGACCAGTACAAAGGCCCCTCCCCCGTTTTCCCCGGTGATGTAGGGGAATTTCCAGATATTACCCAGCCCGACCGCAGAACCGGTCGCGGCCAGTATAAACGCGATCCGGGAAGACCATTCCCCGTGAATCGAAGTGCGCGCCATGTTGTTGCTATCCCGTATTCGTCAGCAGCGCCCATTGTCGGCAAAAAAACGCATAGACTCAACACCTTGCCCGGCTGTGCGTATAATGTCTCGCCATGGGAAAAAAATCTGCCAAAAACAAGTCGACGAGTAGCACCATTGCGCTGAACAAAAAGGCGCGCCACGACTACACTATTGAGGAAAAAATTGAGTGCGGCATTACCCTGCAGGGGTGGGAAGTCAAAAGCCTGCGAGCCGGCAAGGTGCAAATTGTCGACAGCTATGTCTTTGTAAAAGATGGTGAAGTTTGGGTATCCAACCTAATGATCACCCCACTCGCCACCGCCTCGACCCATATCCACCCCGAACCCACCCGGGTGCGTAAACTGCTGCTGCACCGCGACCAGATCGATAAACTGATCGGCGCCGTCGACCGCAAGGGCTATACCCTGGTACCGACCGCCATGTACTGGAGCCGGGGCAAGGCCAAGCTGGAAATCGGTCTGGCCAAGGGTAAAAAGGCCCATGACAAGCGTGCCGCCGCCAAGGACCGGGATTGGGCGCGCGAAAAGGCGCGCATCCTGAAACACGGCTAGGGAAACTCTAGATTAAGACTACAATTGTCATTCCCACGCCCCTAGAACCCTTCGGGATCATCAGGGATACATCAACTCGCCATGCGAGTTCGAATATCCACTAGATCCCGGCCTTCGCCGGGATGACGACTTAATCAAACCTTCCCTAAATATTCGCCCTTCCCCTTGAACTTTACTATACTGTCCCCACTCTAATGGGTACTTGGGGGCGACCTGGCTTCGACGTGGGTTGCAAAACCTGAGGTGCATGCCGAGGGACAGATGACCTCGTAAATCCAGCTGTACAACTTATAGTTGCCAACGACGACAACTACGCTCTCGCCGCTTAAAAACCGGTAGATAGCCGTCTGACTGGAGCCGTGCTTGTGCGTCCAGAGCCTTTCGGGGCACTCAGGCGTCGATTCTCACAAGATCGCGCTGAAGCTCGTCCGGGGCAGAGGCGTTAAACTTTAACCGGAATCGCTGTCAGTTTTCCCTGCCCGTCGGGTAGCCGGCAGCTAAATTCAAAGGCGTGGATAAGCATGTAGAGCCGAAGGCGGAGGACTCGCGGACGCGGGTTCGATTCCCGCCGCCTCCACCAATCAAACAAGGGCTGCCGGCAGGCAGCCTTTTTTGTTTGTGGGGGGGGGCGTGGATGAGAGCCAGCGTTCCGGGTTGCCGTAGCGAAGCGTAGGTACACTTGATGGAACCGGCCACTTGTCACAAGCCCACCTGCAAACCAATTTCCAGTACCTGTTCCTCTGGTAACTGATAATAAGCCGTCGCCCGGGAAGCATTGCGGGACAACCAGATAAAAATCAGTTCCTGCCAATAGGGTAAGCCTTCCTGGTCTCGACGGGCGATCAAGGTTTCTTTGCCGAGAAGATAAACCACCGCCTCTGTATCCACGGGTATTCCGACATGTTTACCCGGCCGCAATGCCAATGGCAGATTGGGTGGCTGAGCAAATCCATAGCTCACCTTAAGCCGCACCAGTCCCAGACCCAGTTCCTCAAATGTCAAGCGCTCGTTCGCCGGCACATGCGGCCGGTCTTCGGTGATTACCGTCAGGAACAGCACCCGCTCATGTAGGACATGGGTACAGGCCATATGATGTGCCAGGGCCGCCGGTACGCACGGGGCATCGTAGCGGGTCAGGACTACAGCGGTACCCGGCACCCGATAAGGAGGTTCAACGGAAATCTCGTGCAAAAAATCGCTCAACGGTGTCGCTCGTTCCCCCAATCGCTCAGCCAGTAAAGCCCGGCCCTGTCGCCATGCCCACATGAGGCTGAAAATCAACCCGGCAACCACCAGCGCGTACCACCCGCCATCCGGTATCTTGGCCAGATTCGCACCCAGGAAAGCGGTGTCGATAAATACGAAAACAGAGCCGATACCCAGGGCGAGCCATGGCCGCCAATGAAACCGGCGAGCTACCGCCACGGCCAGCAAGGTCGTCACCACCATGTCCAACGATACTGCCACCCCATAGGCGGAAGCCAGCGCATCAGAACTCTGGAATCCCAGTACCAAGAGTATACAGGCTAGCATCAACAACCAGTTCACTGCCGGGAGATAGATCTGGCCGGCTTCATCCGGATCCGTATACACCACCCGCATGCGGGGCAGCTGCCCGAGTTGCACCGCCTGCCGGGTCAGAGAAAACGTCCCGCTAATCACCGCCTGTGAGGCGATCACTGTGGCGATTGTCGCCAGCACCACCAATGGAAAAGCCGCCCAACCCGGCGCCAGGTGAAAAAAACGGCGACTGGATGGCAGCCGGTTGTTGCAGCAACAGCGCCGTCTGACCGAGATAATTCAGCACCAGGGCCGGGAACACTAGAATAAACCAGGCTCTGCGTATCGGCGAACGATCAAAGTGACCCAGATCGGCATACAGGGCTTCTCCACCGGTCACCACCAGAAAAATCGCTCCCAGCGTCAGAAAACCGGTCATACCATTCTCGGCAAAAAACCGGATCGCGTGTCCAGGATAGAATGCACCGAACACCTCCGGGTCCATGAGAATACCTCGGATACCGAGTACACCCAGCGTCACAAACCAAACCAACATCACCGGTCCGAACAGCTTGCCGATGCTGCCGCTGCCTCGGTGCTGGGCGGCAAATAATCCAACCAGTATGGCCAACGTGATGGGGATTATATAATGGTCGAGGCCCGGGGCCGCCACCCGTAAACCTTCGACCGCGCTCAATACAGAAATTGCCGGCGTGATGGTTCCATCACCATAGAGCAAACAGGCGCCGAACAAGCCGAGTATCATCAGAATGTACCGCGATTCTCCCTTCTTGGTACGCCAGGGGTTCAACAACGCGACCAATGCTATGATACCGCCTTCACCCTGATTGTCGGCCCGTAACACAAACAACAGATATTTGATGGAAATGATGAGTATCAACGCCCACAGAATCAAGGACAGTACACCGAACAGATCGGCACGGTCCAGCAACGTGGCATCCACACCGCCAAAACTCTCGCGCAAGGCATACAGTGGACTGGTGCCGATATCACCGAACACGACGCCAAGCGCGGCGATCAACAACTGCTTCTTGGAGGAAGTGGAAGATAGGGTGTCGTCGGTTTCCGGCAAAGACCCGGCTTCATGGTTTGCATTAGCGGGGGCGCGGGTCATGATGATACCTGTGGTTCAACTCCGGTGGCCCAGCTGGACAGAAGATGGTTTAATCCTGGGGACGGCGGGTTCGCACCAGAAAGCGTCCCAGCCAGAACAAGAATGCAGCCCCGGCCACAAGCATAATCACCAGCCGTTCATAATTTTTAATATCACCGAGCAGCGGCTCCAGGACCTCGCCGAAATAAAAGCCCGCCACTCCAATGAGCACGGCCCATAGCAGAGCACCCAGTGCATTGAGGATAAAAAACAGCCCCGGATTCACCCGGCTGGCACCCAGCACAAACGGCGTCACGGTTCGCAGGCCATAAAGAAATCGAAACCCGAGAATAAGCGGAATCTGATGCTTTTTCAACAAAGTGTCGACCCTCGCCTTATGCCGGCTCAAGCGCGGCCGTGATTCAATAAAGTTACGGCCCTTCCAACGCCCGATATAACAATATAACTGATCGCCGAGCATGGCACCGGCGAATGCGGCAAGCACGACGATCAACAGCTTCAGATAACCACTGTGAGCTAGAAAGCCGGCAATCTCCAATATGGTCTCACCTTCAAAAAAAGTGCCTATCAGGACAGCAATATAACCATATTGTTCTATCAAATATTGGAACTTCACAGCCGTCCCCGGACCCTTTACGCCGGGAAATTAAGACATCGACGCACCCTTGAAGAAAGCGTTTCGTTGACCCTGGCGGGCTGCGGTAAAGGCTCTGAGATATTCCGCCCGTACCGTATCCCGCCGTGGCATTTGTTCCTGGCCCCTGTCAGCCAAGGAGAGGGAGATCAACCAGAATCAGCCCTGACCACTTTCGACGACCTCGTCGACAACCGAGACTACGCTGCCAAGTGCCCGGGCCAGGGCTTTTTTGGCAGCGCCGATATCCGGTTTTTCCTGGTCGAGCGTGTACAGAGCACCGTGAACCTGCTTGTCAACATAGGATACCGGCAGATAAACCGTATGCAGTGCAATATCATCGCCGGCTTCCTTAAGTGCGACCACGGCCTGTTGGCGGTCACCTGCCTGAACGTTCTTTTCCGCGGCATGGACTTTTTTCCGCACCCGCTTGGCCACTTCGGGCACATAAATCTGTAATTCATCCAGGCTCGCGTAGACCGGCAGCAAGTTTTCCTTGAAGCTCGCCACATCTTCCTCGATCAGATTTTGCCGGGCATCCTTGATATCGTCGACCACCGTCATATAAGGCATGATCCGCCCAATGGCATCGGCAAATTCCCGGCTGGCGGTCAGTGCACTTCTCGCCTCAGAAATATTTCCCGTATCCAGCAACGCCCGGGCGGCCATCAAATGATCAATCAAGGCGCGTCCCGAGTCCACAGCTATTTTCGTCATATCCGGGTTGCTCCACTCAGCATACTCACTAATAGTGACAGTACCCTGATTATCCTTACCCGCCGCGAGAGTAGCATTCACCGGCACGCCTGTTGTCAACGCAGTGGCCAGCAACAGGGCCAGCTTATGATTAAAGGCAGAATTGTCAGGTTTCATTTTCGTACTCCTTGTCAGCATTGAAGTGACAAGGTCTTTGCATTCACCATGCCATACCTGAAACATCTATAAAAACAGCCTTTTTTTATCATGGCAGAAATTATTGGTGGATATCCCCGAGTAAAATCACCCGCCAGAGAATATGCCCCACCTTGCATAGATCAGCGTCGGCATTTTACCTCTCCGCCGCGCTTTGAATACGTGGGTAAAGACACCCGGTGCTGGTGAATATTCCTTAGTCTCGATCCTCTCCCAACCACAAATTAATCATAAATTATTGATATATATTGACTAATTATAATGGCACGGTATTTGCTTTATTATCTATAGCCGCCGTGCTTACAGTCGGCGTTCAGCTGCAATTCAACAGGAGATCTTGCCGTGTATAACCCTGACACAACCGCCAGCATCAGTTCCGTCAAGTCTACGGAACTCGATCAATTAAGCACTGCGTTCGAACAGCTTAGAAAACATATTGAATCGCGAATACTTGGACAACCCAAACTGGTGGAACGTCTGCTCATCGCCTTACTGGCCGATGGCCATCTGCTGGTAGAGGGGGCGCCGGGTCTGGCCAAGACGCTCGCGGTCAAAGCGTTGGCATCCGGAATCGAGGGTGATTATCACCGCATTCAGTTTACCCCGGACCTGCTGCCCTCCGATCTCACCGGCACGGAAATCTATCGTCCCCAAGACAGCAGTTTCCGCTTTGACAAAGGACCGGTCTTCCATAATCTGATTTTAGCCGACGAGGTGAACCGTGCGCCGGCCAAGGTACAATCCGCGCTGCTGGAAGCCATGGGTGAACGCCAGGTGACCGTCGGCCGCGAAACCTACTCTTTACCTGCTTTGTTCCTGGTCATGGCCACGCAAAACCCTATCGAACAGGAGGGCACTTACCCATTACCCGAAGCGCAGCTGGACAGATTTTTAATGCATGTGCGAGTGGAATATCCGGAAGTCGAAACGGAAAAACATATTCTTGCATTGAACCGAACCGTCGCCAAATCCCCGGATACCGACAGCTGTGACGCACAACTCAGTCAACAAGACATCTTTGCCGCCCGGCGACATATCCTGGAATTATATATGTCACCTGATGTTGAGGATTATCTCGTACATCTGGTGATTGCGACCCGACAACCCTCCGACTATGCGGCAGAATTGGATAACTGGCTGCGTTTCGGGGCGAGTCCGCGTGCCACTTTGGCGCTTGACCGATGTTCCCGTGCGCATGCCTGGTTACAAGGCCGGGATTATATATCACCGGAAGATATTCAAGCCGTCGTGCCGGATGTATTAAGGCACCGGGTGTTGATGTCTTATGAAGCCGAAGCCGAAGGACGCAACACCGATCAGTTCCTTGACCAGTTGCTTAATCAGATTGCGGTTCCCTGATACTAACAGGAAGACACAAATGCAAACACGACAAACCGATAACCCGGTCGAATTTTCTACAAACGGCACGCAGGTCTCCCTGCGAGATCTTATCGGACTGCGAGAGAAATCCCGTCAGCTGGATATCTCACCTCATGGAAATATTCTGGCCACCCGCAGCGGCGGTCATTTGTCCCGTTTCCGCGGTCGCGGCATGGAATTTGATGAATCACGGCAATATGTCGCAGGAGACGATACCCGTAACATGGACTGGCGGGTAACCGCCCGCACCGGCAAAGCCCACATCAAACAATATCGTGAGGAAAGAGAACGTCCGGTCTGGTTACTGGTGGATCTCGGGGAGAGTATGCGGTTTGGTACCCGAAGCACATTCAAATCCGTGGTTGCAGCCAGGGCCGCGGCCATGCTGGCCTGGTCCGCAACCGAGCAAGGCGATCGCATAGGCGGTTTGATCTTTGACGAAAACCGTCACTATGAACAAAGGCCCGCGCCACGCACCCGGGGTTTATTACCCTTATTACAGGCTCTTGCACTAAACCCGTCGGCGGGAAGACCTGGCGGCTATATCAGTATCACCGAAGCCGCCACCCGGCTTACCCGCCTGGTCAGGCCCGGTAGCCTGGTATTTATACTCAGTGATTTTTATGGCCTGAATCCAGACAATGTCGGTTGGCTCGCCCGTTTGTCTGAGCATAATGAAGTCGTTTTCGCCGAGATCAGTGATCCGCTCGAACGCAGCGCACCACCACCCGGTATCTATCCGGTCAGCGATGGTACAGAACAGCGGGTTCTCGATATCAGCAGCCGGAAAAAACGTCGCACTTACCAACAATGGTGTATGCAGAAATTTGACATGCTGACCACACTTGCCCGTCGCTATAACACTCATCAACTCAGTCTGGATACCGCCCAACCGGTCACAGCAGCTTTACGCGACGGTCTACACCCGCGCAGTGTTCCGGCTGGCCGAATTGTAGGGGCGTGAACATGAATCAGGCCTCGGCTAACGTATTGGACGGATTACGCGCTTATCATCTGCCGGAACCGATCAGTTGGTGGCCACCGGCACCGGGATGGTGGCTGCTGGCCGGAATATTCCTCATCGGTCTGGTCAGCGCTGTATGGCTTCTGTGGCGCCGTCACCAACAACGCGCCGTGATGCGCGCCACGCTGCTAGAACTCGACCGTATAGCGCAGGCTCCCGGCGATGATCCGGCCAGTTCTCTCCGGCATTTGTCAAAATTGTTACGCCGGTTTGCCCTGGCTCGCTTTCCCGAGGATAAGGTGGCCGGGCTGACAGGAACCGCATGGCTGGAGTTTCTAAATTCTCATAGCCATCAGGCTGATTTTATTACCGGCAAGGCACGCTTGTTGGAGGATGCTCCTTATCAGGCTGTCTGTGATCCAGCCGCAGTTACCGAATTGACCGGACTGGTGCGCAGCTGGGTTCTGCACAACAAGGATTTTGCATCATGACTATCGGCTCTCTGAGTTTTGCCTGGCCCTGGGTGCTGGCACTACTGCCGCTTCCCTGGCTACTGCAAGGTCTGTTGCCGGCGGCCAAACCCCGTACCGGCATGGCTTTACAGGTCCCCTTTTTTCATGCTGTTGATAGTCTGGGAAACAATACGCCGAGCAGGCATAACCGGTTCAGGTTTCTGCTGGCCTGGCTGGCTTGGGTATTGCTGGTCATAGCCGCTGCCCGTCCGCAATGGTTGGGGGAACCGGTCGACATACCGGTCTCTGGACGCAATCTGATGCTGGCGGTGGACGTTTCCGGCAGTATGGCGAACGAAGACTACACCTTGAACCATCGTGAAGTTACCCGGCTGGCAGTCGTCAAGGCGGTGGCCGGTCGCTTTATCGAGCAACGCCGAGGCGATCTTCTGGGTCTGATTTTGTTCGGCAGCCGTGCTTATCTGCAGACCCCTTTGACCTACGACACCGATACTGTCCGGCAGATGCTGGATGAAGCAGTGATTGGTCTGGCCGGGCGGCAAACCACTATCGGCGATGCTATTACCCTGGCGATCAAACGGCTACGCGAGCAGCCGGAGGGCAACCGGGTGCTTGTTTTACTTACCGATGGCGCCAATACCGCCGGTAATATCGATCCACTCAGTGCTGCCAGAGTGGCCGCCAAGCTGCATGTGAGAATCTATACTATCGGCATAGGTGGTGGACCGACTGGGGTCCGGACGCCATTCGGAACACTTATGCAAAGCGGCGGTGATCTCGACCCGGAAACGCTGAAAACCATTGCGCAAATCACCGGTGGACGATACTTCCAGGCCACCGACACCGCGCAACTTGAAAAGATCTATGCTGAACTGGATCGTCTCGAGCCCAGTGTCAAAGATGCGCGTGTCTACCGCCCCTTGACCGATGAATACTTCTGGCCCGCTGGCGTGGCAATGTTTATCGCACTCGGATTGTTACTCCCTGCTCAGCGCGGCAAGCGTCCACAATCTCTTCGCATCAAGGATCCGGCACATAAATCTTTCTTAGCTGCATTTCTTACGCCCGGTCTGGCTGTTGGCCCTGCTGCCACTGATCTTCGGAGTATGGTCTCTGGCAAGACAAAATCCGGGCACCTCAGCATGGCGCAATGTGGTCGATGCGCATTTACTGCCTTATTTGCTTAAGAATAATGACGGGCGTCCCGCCAGGCTGGAGTTGGGATTGATTGCTCTCGGAGGGATAATTGCCAGTATCGCGCTGGCCGGACCGACCTGGACTTTTCAACCTCAGCCGGCTTACCAAGCCCAGGCGGAACGGGTCATCGTCATAGATATATCCAACAGTATGAATGCCACTGATGTCCGGCCTTCCCGCTTGGCACGCGCACGTTTCGAACTTCTTGATCTACTCAAGCATTACCAGGATGGGCAAACGGCGTTGATTGCCTACGGCGCGGAACCATTCGTGGTATCCCCTTTGAACAGGGACGCCAAAACCATTGCAGAACAAGTTCCGCAACTAATCACTGAGCTGTTGCCGGTTGACTGTCCCAAAAGGACGGATCTGGCCCTTGCCGCCGCAGGCCGCTTGTTGGCGCAGGCAGGCAGTCACAATGGACAGATTATTCTGCTGACCGATGGCCTGTCACAGCCGGCCGCCAGCCTGGCCGCCGCACAGCACTTACACCAGCAGGGTTATCGCATCTCGGTCATCGGCTTCGGCAGCACCGGTGGCGCCCCGGTACCCAAAGCCGGTGGCGGTTTCCAGGAAAGCGGTGCCGACCAGATCCACTTGTCCAGACTGGATATTTCCGGCCTGCGTTCACTGGCCACTGCCGGCGGCGGAATCTATACCACTGCCAGTGCGGGTGACAACGACCTCAAGGCATTGGATACGATCGGCAACGCCCATCCGATACGCGGGGGCCGGCAGAGTGACACCCAGGCCGGGTAATGGCGTGATGAAGGACCATGGCTTTTATTACTGCTGTTACCGCTAGCGGCCCTGGCATTCCGACGCGGCTGGTTCGCGCCACTGGCGCTACTGATGATTCTGGCACCCACACCCCGCGCTGAAGCTTTCAGTTGGTCGGATTTTTGGCAAAACCCGGACCAGCAGGCCAGTCAGTTGCTTCAGCAGGGTGATGCAAAAGCAGCAGCAAATCGTTTTCAACGGCCCGACTGGCGAAGCGCGGCCGCGTATCAGGCGGGCCGATATCAAGATGCACTGCAGGGGCTCGCTAAACCTCAGGCGGCGGATGACTGGTATAACCGCGGCAACACCCTGGCCCAGCTGGGTGATTATCAGCAGGCAATCTACGCCTATGACAAAGCACTGGCAAAAAAACCTGATGATGCCGATGCACAATATAACCGCAGATTGGTCGAACAACTGCTTAAGCAACAGCAGTCTGAACAACGGTCGGGTGAAAAAAACTCCAGCAGACAGAACCTGACAGGCCAATCATCTGCCCGGTCCGGTGGAAACAGGCAACAGAAGGATTCCGCCAAATCTGACCAAGGAAAAGGCTCCCGGCAGGCAAGTAATTCAGTCAACGACTCCGATCAACCAAACGCCGCCACAGGCACGGAGGCTGCCAGTCAACAGAAACAACAAAAATCTTCCGGCAACGACTCCCAGTTCTCTGAAAAAGGCGGGCAATCAGCAAAGAACAAGCCGGCCAACACGCATAAGGGCAATCAGGCAAAACAGGCCCTGGCATCGGCAAAGGATAATCCTGCCGGGGAGAAAACGCCCTCTCACCCGACCTCGGCTACTCATCGGCAATCGGATAAGCCCGGACAGGCCGGTAATGGATCCGCACAGCGTCCGGGAATTGAAGACCTGCTCCGCAAGACCCACCCGCCACAGCCGGGCGACGGATCGGCTCAACAAGTGTTGCCGCCCAGGGCTTCGGCGATGAGTGAGGAACAACAGGCCATGGAAAATCAGTTACAGCAGGTGCCCGATGACCCCGGTGGACTGTTGCGCCAACGCTTCCTGCTGCAACATCTGCGTCGTATTGGACAGCTTTAGGAGAAACCGGCATGGCATTACCAAGCAAAGCATCATCCATACTTCAGTCTGTCAGGCGCCACCGTCTGCTCGCCAGCGCCGGGATGTTCATGCTGGCCTTGTTGCTTGCAGCACCGGTCTTGGCCGCAAGCCTGGATGCCCGGCTGAACCGGACTGAAATCTATCCGGGTGATACGGTAACCCTCTCACTGACCGCATCCGGCGACAGTCAGGGCAGCCCGGACCTGAATCCTCTGCGTAAGAATTTCGATGTGCTGGGGCAAAGTCAGGCGACCAGCATCCGTATCATCAACGGGCGGACCAGCTCGACGCACACCTGGCAGGTGGATTTATTGCCGCGCCATGAAGGAGATATTCCTATTCCCTCACTGCATATGAACACCCTCAGCAGCCAACGTCTGATTCTTAAAGTCCTTCCGGCCTCTGCTGCCAGGACTTCCGGCACTGGGCAGAGAAATCAACCGGTTCTAATGGAGATTCATGCTTCACCGAACGATCCTTATGTTCAGGCTCAGATTGACTATCGGGTTCGTATTCTTTCCCGGGTGCCGCTGGGCGAGGCCAGCCTGACTGAGCCGGCGGCCGGTGACGCGATCGTAAAACCCCTGGGAGATGACGCCCGTTATACGACCCGGCACAATGGTATAGAGTGGCAAGTGATTGAACGCCATTACGCCATCTTTCCCCAGCACAGTGGTAAACTGGACATCACCAGCCCGGTACTCAGCGCTAATCTGCCAGTAGGTTCACGACAAAATACGCAACGTCGTATGCTGGGGCGTTCACCGCTTGCCGATCTGCAGATTCTCATGGGTGGTTCAGCTTTTCCCGGTATCAACAGCCTGTTTGAGGAAACCCGGCCGGTACGCATACGGGACCACGATATATCGATTGAGGTAAAAACCCAGCCGGCTGCAGCAAAAGGCGGTCAATGGTTGCCCGCCAAACAGCTGACTCTGACCGAGCGATGGTCGCCACAGTCCCCGCAGTTCCGAGTCGGCGACCCGGTGACGCGCAGTATTACCCTTACAGCCACGGGCTTATCTGCCGCTCAATTGCCGGGCAGCCTGCCGATATCCTTACCCAACGGCGTGAAAAATTATCCTGATCAGGCGCACACTGAAAGCCACACAGAGGGAAACAATCTGGTGGTTACGAAAACCTTCACCAGCGCACTGATTCCCACCGCTTCCGGAAAGCTTGTATTGCCGGCGGTTACTGTTCCCTGGTGGGACACCTCTACAAATGAACTCCGCACCGCCAGTCTGCCGGCACACACTATCAATGTCATTGCTTCCGCAACAAACAACCAGGCTCCGGCCCCCGGCCACGGTTCGGCGGATCAATCGGTCACCGGCACGGCCTCGCCAGGCGTGGATCTTGCGACCGGAACCGGTACCAACGAAGAAACCCCGGGATTGGCGAGACCTATGAACAGCATCAAGCTCAAGAGCTGGCTGGGTATCGGCATTGGTCTGATAGCTGTGTTGCTGACCGTTCTCATCGTGATCATCAGCCGGCTGAACCGGACCCAACGGATTTCCGGGACAGCGGAACAGAACCCGGCGCCGCACAGCACTACCTTAATCTCCAACCGCGGCAGACTGACAAAAGCCAGAAGCCGTCTGCAACAGGCCTGTAAGAACAATGATATCAAATCGGCGCGTGAAGTCTTGCTGGATTGGGCGGCGGCCTGTTGGCCCGAGACATCGACACATGGCCTTTCTGCCCTGGCCAGGCGCTTTGATGAGCCGGAGGCTCAACAAATTATTGCAGCCTTGGACCGCGCTTTATATGACCTCAATGCCCGGCAGCGATGGCAAGGTGCCAATGCCTGGCCGGTACTGGAAAAAGCGCTGCGTTCCGCTCAGCAACATAGCCTCGAAAAAACGTCGACGGACCGGGTTGCTTTACCGGATCTGTATCCCCAACACGGGTGACAATGAAGATACCGGGCGTGTCGATTGCTTATCGCACGCCCGGTATCGGGGAGGTAATGAAAAACTGAAGCGTCAGGCGGCGTTTTCAGGTGCGTCCAAGCGGTCCAGCTGGGCGGCGACAAACGCCCAATTAACGTGTTTCCAGAATCCCTGAACGTAATCAGCACGCACATTGCGATAATCGATATAATAAGCATGTTCCCAAACATCGCAGGTCAATAAGGGAATATTCTCTCCGGTCAGAGGCGTCGCGGCATTACTGGTATTGATGATAGCCAGACTTCCATCCGGCTTCGCCACCAGCCAAGTCCAGCCGGAACCGAAGTTTCCCACTGCGGCATTGGTGAAATTTTCCTGAAATGCCTCAACTGAACCAAAATCCCGGATCAGGCGTTTGGCGAGATCGCCGTCCGGAGTTTCGGTCTGTGGCGACAGGCACTTCCAGTAAAATGCATGATTCCAGGCCTGAGCGGCGTTATTGAATAGCGCGGTCGGCTTACCCTCGGAATCCTCGCTGGCACAGACCACCGCATCCAGATCAAGTGTTTCCAGCTCGGTACCCTGGATCAGCTCATTAAGCTTATTGACATAGGTCGCATGGTGTTTTCCGTAATGATAGTCGATCGTTTCCCGGGAAATCCAGGGCTCCAGACTATTCGGGGGAAAGGGCAATTCGGGTAGTTTATGCATGGTTTCTCTCCTATGTTGTGCCAAGCATCTGAAGATGATGCCTGCCGAAAGGTCACTAGGGGTTCTGCATTTTCAGTGCCATACTAAAATAAACTCACGGTTTCGAGGAATCAGTCTGTTACCGATAATGCAAAGAACAACCACTGTGCACTATTGCACCTTAAGTGGGAAATATTACACTCGCCCGGTAACAGAAAGGTGACAGAAAAACCGATAAACGAAAATTAAGCTTGATTTTTTCCCCGGCGAATATTGTATTTTTCCATCCGATAACGCACTTTCTCACACGTTGTTTTGAGAATCCTCGCGGTTTCGGCGACATTCTCGCCATGACGGGTTAACAGAGTACTGATGATCTGACCCACCATATCATCCAGACCCATGGAACCATCCACCGGCAGGCACAGACAGTTTTCCTGATCAGGCCTTTGCTGGGTTTTACCCGCTGCCGCCAGCTGTAACCAGTCCAGAGGAAAGTTCACCCCGGAAGCGAACAAAACACAACGTTCAACCACATTGCGTAGCTCACGCACATTCCCCGGCCAGTCATGCTGAAGCAGGCGCTCCCAGACAGCATCACTGATCACACTGACTTTTTTCCCCGCCAGAGAGTTGAATTCTTCAATGAATGAGGGCACCAGTTGATGCAAGTCCTGCTTGCGCTCACGTAAGGGAGGCAACTCCAGACGAAACACACTGAGTCGGTGATAAAGATCGGCGCGGAACTGTCCGTTGTCGATCTGCTCTGCAAGATTTTGGTTGCTGGCGGCCAGCACCTGTACATCAACTTCTATTTCACGTTCCGCGCCCAAGCGGCGCAACTTCCGGTCTTCAATAACCTTGAGGAGTTTAGCCTGCAGATCGGCCGGCATCTCGCCGATTTCGTCAAGAAAAATTGTTCCGCCATGCGCCTGTTCTATCAACCCTCGACGTCTGCCCCTGGCACCGGTAAAAGCACCAGCCTCATGACCGAACAGCTCCGATTCGAGTAAATCCCGAGGCAACGCCGCACAGTTGATTTCCACCAACGCTCCTCCCGCACGCGGCCCGGCGTGATGCAGAATCCGTGCGGCCAGACCTTTTCCGGTTCCGGTCTCTCCGGTGATAATCAGCGCGCTGAACGGCACCTCGGTGAGTTTTGCCAGCATTTCCCGTACCCGTTGCGCGGCCTCACTCGTTCCGACAAACGATGCCGCTGAATAACGCTGAGAACGGCCGCAGGTTTCATCACGGATACGGCGTTGCGCGCCGGCACTGCGCCGTGCTCCACCGACTATAATATCCAGTCGTTCCAGATCGTAGGGCTTGGTGAGAAAATCAAAGGCCCCCAGACGCATGGCACGAACCGAATCCGGCACTCCGCCGTAACCAGTGAGAAAAACCCACTCACTGACCGAGCCATGCTGGCGAACCTTTTCCAGCAGGTCCAGTCCGTTTCCGTCGGGGAGGTTGATATCGGAAAGTACGACCAAAGGCTGTAAATCCTCCTCAAACAGGACATGTTCTGCCTGGGCAGCGGTTTTGGCTCTGATCACTTCCCAACCACAGCGTTGGAAATGACGTTCCAATTCATCACCCAACAATTGTTCATCTTCGATAATCAACAAGGATTCAGTCATGGGCATTCCTGCAGGGTAGAATCAGACTGACAGAAGCTCCATGGGACGCGGTTGGCAATCTTTATATCACCCCCCTGGACATTGACAAAACGCTGTACCATGGACAGTCCCAACCCTGTCCCACCGGCATGATGACTGCTGAATGAACGTATCCCCGCCTGCAGCAACTCATCAGGAAACCCCGGACCGTCGTCCTCAACCGTGAGGTGGAGACTGGCATTCTTCACCAGCGCATGTATTGTAATGGAACCCTGCTGTCCCTTTAAGGCCTGACTGGCATTCAGAATCAGGTTGAGCAAAGCCTGGCGCAACATGGCATTTGGCAGGCGACAGACGATAGATTCGGGGATATCCTTCACCAAAGCAATCTGTTCCGGTATCTGATAGCGTACCAGCGGCAACAACTCGGCTACGGCTTCGGCAATATTCACTTCGACTGCTGGTTCAGGGTTGTGCCGGGACTGTCCGAGCATGGCGTTGAGGACAGCGATAATCCGGTCAATTTCGTTTTTTACCAGATTGATCCGCTCAATATAACGGCTATCCGCTTTCTCATCGCACATTTCTCTGTGCAGGTTGGTACAGGCCAGCTTGATTCCCGCCAGTGGATTACGCAACTCATGCGCCACGCGGGCCATCATTTCGCCCAGCACGGCAAGCCGTTCGGTGTCTGCCAGATTGCGCTGTTGATCGAGTAAAGCACTGGTCGCATAATCAACCTGAGTTTCCAGGTCCTGTTCGCGCTTCGCGTGCTCGACCTCCAGTTCTTCTAATCTCGCCACCAAATTATTGTAATTCCGTGTCAAGGGCCGCAATATAGGATCAACAGAGGTCAGGGGCGCCTGGGTATAATCAGAACGTCCCAACAGGGACATAAGGAAACTCAGATGCTCCAGCGGGGCAAGTATCCTCCGCCGCATCAAAAAAAGCAGTAATACGGCTCCAACTGGCACCACCACCAGGACGATTGAACCAATCCACAGAGCCAATTTGGTTGCCTGTTCGATTTTGCCAACCAGATTCTCATGGGCCTTGGCTTCCAGGTCTATGGCTTGCCGCAACCGGGCGAGTGTTTCAACCAGCGCCTCCTCCGGCTGCCGGGTGGTATCCAGCAATGTCGCTTGCGCCAGAATCAATACCTGCGGCGTCTGTTTCGACATCAGCGCCTGTGTTTCGATGATCGCGCTTAATTCCACTCCCAGACTGCGGCGTTCCTGATCTGTGAATTGCCCTTCATGATTAAGACTGTCAATCAGTTCTTTCTGCAGATTGATATTGGCATTCTGCAACCTGACTATTTGGGCGATATGCGCATTGAGCGGCCGGATAAGGTCGTGCGCCTGCCAGGTCAGTACAAATTCCATGATTAAGGTTAACAACAGCAGCCCACCCAACAATACTGCCGGCATCCACAGTGAAGAATACATTTCTCTGGTCAGACCGTTGACCGGTCCAAATTTGTTAACCATCTTGCGCCCCGCTATACCCCCACCGGATTGGAGATTTGACATACTAGGATCTGCGGATCAAACCCACCCGATACGTTTGTCAACATGGCAGTGGCTAAGCATATTCTCCGCGGCGGCACCCCGCCAGCAAACCGGCGTAGCTTCAGAAAACGCAGTGTCGGGTATAGTCGGCCGCTTCGTTGGCGGTCCAGTCTCCCTTGGGTTTGGCCTCCATGCTTTTACACCATAATTTGCTGCCAACGGCGTTGCCCAGCTCCAGAACACAGTATTTGGCGTAATTTGCCGTATCATCCAATGACCACGCCGACTTGGATTTGGCGTCCATCGCGGCACACCACGACTTGGAACACAATTCCGGCGTAGAATCACAGGCACTGCCGAGCAATACCACCAAACCAAGCATTAACCCAAGACTGGCTTTTCTTAACATGAAACTCTATCCTGTCCGCAATGACTATTGACCCGCAGTGTAACATAGCCAGCCGCCACTCGATCCGGACGACTCCTCGCCTGATTACGATCCCCCACGGGTATCAGTACGGGTGGCGGTGAAAAACCCCACAAGGATGAAACATCATGCATAGTCATAGCAAATATATCTAGCCGGCTTCATGCTCTAACTCCCGGGATTCCAAACAGGTTCTGCCGTGCACATCGTTGACAACACCATGTTCTGGGCACCGGCCAGTGGCGGGGTGAAAACCTACTTGCTGGCAAAACACGCCTGGCTGGCAAGTCAGCCAGACATTCGCCACAGTCTGGTAGTACCGGGTGCGGTAAATCACTGTGCGGATACCTTATGCACGGTGCCCGCGCCTCCTTTGCCTTTCGGCCACGGCTACCGTTTTCCCCTGCGCCTGGCGCCCTGGGAAAGGCAACTGGTCGATTTGGCGCCGGATATCATTGAGGCCGGTGATCCCTACCGGCCGGCCTGGGCCGCCTTAAGGGCGGGACAACAGCTGCAGGTGCCGGTGATCGGATTCTACCATTCCGATCTGCCGCGTCTGGTCGGGGCACGTGCCGGACACTGGACTAACGGCTGGCTGGATGCCTACGTGCAACGTCTCTATAGTCGTTTCGACCGCGTCCTGGCCCCCTCACGGGTGATGGCGGACAAGCTTTCAACCCTCGGCCTGCGTCATGTTCAGGTTCAGCCACTCGGCGTTGACACGGCTCGCTTTCATCCGTCCCGAAAGGACCCGGCCTGGCGCCGTGAACTGGGCTTGCAGGATAGCGTGCGCCTGCTGATATTTGCCGGGCGCGGGGCCCGGGAAAAAAATCTGCCCTTGCTGTTGCAGACCATGCAACAACTGGGAAAAGGCTATCATCTGCACCTGGCAGGTTCTCACCTGCCACACCGACTACCGGACAACGTCAGCCGCAGCCGGGGCTTTCTTAGCCCGGAAGAAGTGGCTCGACGGCTGGCCAGCAGCGATGCTCTGGTGCACGCCGGGGATCGCGAAACCTTTGGCCTGGTGGTTCTGGAGGCCATGGCCAGCGGCCTCCCGGTCGTGGGCATGCGTGCCGGCGCGGTGGCCGAACTGGTCGTACCAGGCACCGGTCTGCTGGCCGCACCACTGTGCGCCGAGTCTTTGGCAAATACAATCCGCGCTCTGTTTGCCGACGGCTGGCGAGAGATGGGGCGGCTGGCACAGCGCCATGTCGAAGCTCACTATACCTGGGAACAGGTCCTGCCGCGGCTGCTATTCCACTACCGTGAACTGAACGGTCTGACCACGGAGGACGTCCCCAGGGGAGCCAGCAGTGGCTGACCTGTCCCTGGCCGTGGTGCTGCATGATGTCGCCCCGGCCACCTGGCCGGACTACGCCGATTTCGTCGCCCGCCTCGACGCGCTAGGTCCCGTCCCCCTGACGCTGCTGGTGGTACCCGATTTTCATCGCCACGGCAGCCTGCTGCATGACCCCGGTTTTTGTGAAACCATGGCGCGGCGCCTGGCGCGGGGCGACGAACTGGCATTGCATGGCTATTATCATGACGATCCGGGTCCCGTGCCGCCCTGGCCCGGGCATTGGCTGCGGCGCCGGTTTCTCACCCACGAGGGTGAATTCTATGCCCTGGATGCCGCCATGGCCCGCCAGCGTCTGGAAGCCGGTGTGGCGTTGTTCCAACAACTGCAGTGGCCGCTTGGCGGTTTCGTTCCCCCCGGCTGGCAATTGGGCAAGGCCACGCGCCGCATGCTCGCAGACTTTCCCTTTCGTTACACCAGTGATCCGCGGGCTCTGATCCGCCTGCCGGATTTCACTAACCTGCCCGCCCCGTCCCTGGTATGGAGCGCACGCAGTACCTGGCGACGTGGTTTGTCGCGGCCTTGGAACACATACCTGCTCGGACGCCATAGTGAGACCGACCGGTTGCGGCTCGGTCTGCATCCCGTGGATATGCGCCATCCTACGGTACGCGACTGGTGGTTGGAAACGCTGCGGACATTGCTGAAAACCCGGCGGGCGAGCACCAAATCAGCCTGGTTGGAGACCGCATGAAACCCCGTTATGCATTAATGGCGGCCTTGGGACTGTTACTGGGCCTGGGTATTCCACTGCTCCTCGGCGGACAGCAGATCGGATCAGTTCTGGCGCGCATGCCCGTCTGGTGGTTACCCATGCTACTCGGTCTGATTGTGCTCTGCTGGAACCTCAATGCCGGTCGTTTACGCCTACTTAGCAGTGGCGCCGGCCTACGGCTTTCACAACATCGTGCATTGGGCATGCTCATGGCCACAGAGTTCGCCATCAGCGCCACGCCGGGGGGCGCGGGCGGTCCCATCACCTATGCCTGGCTACTGCGCCGCGAAGGGCTCCCCGGCCCCGTCGGGCTGGGTCTGTATGCGGCGGACCAGTTGTTCGATATGATGTTTTTTCTCACCGCCCTGCTGGCCCTGACATTACACAGGCTGTTGGTACCGTCCAACTGGCTGCCTGGCTGGCAGCTAGGGATTCTAATCGCATTACTGCTCAGCGGCCTGCTGCTGGTAATCCTGTTTATGCGTTATTACCGACGGCTTCTGCTGCTCAGCAGCGGATGGCTGGACCGTCTTAAGGTACAGCACAAGACGCGTCTGAAGGTGGCTCGTTGGATACTGGAATTTCGCCGTTCGCTGCGTCTGGTACAGGCTTTTCCGCGCCAGCGGCTGTTGTCCATCGCCACTCTCTGCGCCCTGCACTGGCTGCTGCGTTACAGCATATTGTATCTCGCCGTGCTGGGTGTCGGTGGATCCATATCCTGGAGTTATGCTTTTATCGTGCAGATGTTATCCCTAAGCGCCGGTCAGGCCACCCTGTTACCCGGCGGCAGCGGCGGTGCCGAGGCCAGCAGCAGCCTGCTGTTGGCCGCCTACCTCGATTCGGCCACCGCCGCCGCCGCAATCCTGGTATGGCGATTCGCTACGTTCTACTGGTATCTGATCGCCGGCGCACCCGTGTTCGCGGTACTGGCGGGCAGGCCTCTGTGGCAACGATTGCAAAATCAATCGACCTCAGGTTCTTAGGGCCATGTCAGTCACTGAATTTCACCAACCGGGTCACCTGTATGTCCGAGATAAACACGACGCCGGAGTGTTCATTGTAGAACGGCGCAAAACCCTGCAGTATCGGGTTCACCAATTCTTCCGGGACCGCAGCGATAATCATGATCAGCACATCATCTTCGTTAAACATCAAGTGTCCGTCGTGAAATCCGTGGCTGCCCTTGCCGGACAGGTTGTTGACAATGGTATAACCCTTGACCCCGATACGATCGAGCAGATCGGTGGCAAACACCTGGTATTCACCCTCCAGGATGATTTCCAATTTTTTCAGCGGACTGAATTTCAGATTTTTCATGGCGCTATAGCCTCCTGTATTTGTTCCCGGCTGGCTTTCGCCGGCGACCGGAATTCCAGCCATTGCCTGTTGTCATGCAGGTGTATTGTTTCGGATTGCGGATCAAACACCAGCAGGCGGATCCAGCCGTTATTCAATAAGCGGCGGACCACCGACACACGCTCTATAGCACTGCGGACGTGTTCGAGCGGAGCTTCAATGAGCGTAATAAGCCGCACTGGTTCATGATATGGCTGCCCCTCGGACAACACGGTCTGAGCCGGCAAACCGGTACGCAGGTCACTCAGGTTGCCGGTCATCACACCGAAGCGGCCGGCGACATTGTGATATACCTTACTGCCACTGCCATAGTGTTCGTTGTCTACCGTGGAGAAATGATGCTCCATATTGATCCATTGCCCGACCACCAGAGGCCCGGTAAGAATGTTTTCCAGCAGCCGTTGTTTCGGGTCTACCCGGTAGTCATAGGAATGCAGGAACGCCCTGCCTTCCAGCGGCTGATTTTGCGTGAGGCTGCGCCGCCCGATAATAAAATACGCGTTACGGGAAAGTCCCCATTCCGGACGCACCTGCGACCAGTCCATGGCATTGCGCAGCGCCTGCTTACCGGCGGCGGCCGGAGTCATTTTCTCCAGCCCGCTGTCTAGAGTAGGCAGGCGTTCCTGGGCACAGCGGCGCCCGGCAGCCAACAGGCCGTTGTGCAGACGGTCCAGGTAGACCGGATGAGACGACGGCAACAGATCGAGATCATGCATGATCACCGTATCGGTCGTGGTGTTGTGCAGTGCAGGTATAAACCAGACATCCTCCGGAATCGCAATACCCTGCTCCCGCAAACGCTGACGGACCATCGGTTTGTTCGCCATATCGGCGAATATCCGCGCATTGAACAGACCCTGGTTTCCGCCACAGGCTCCACAGTCCAGGGCGGATTCATAGGGATTGTTTTCCGACTGACTGCCATGCCCGACGATGAGGATGAAGCGGGAAAAGTTTTCGGTCAGACCAATGGCACTCAGTGCCTGGGTGACAAACAGAACCTGCTCGTCGAGACTGAACCCGATCCGTCCGAGCCGTTCCATCTGCAAGCGTACATCGCTGGGATTGATACGATAGACATCGCGCAGATCCCGAATGAACTGCTCGATGCGACCATCATCGAGCTGGGTTTGAAGCGCCAGCAAGGGAGACTGGCTTAAATTCTTCATCGCGGCTTCACGCAGCTCACGAACCAGATCGTCTTTGATATCCTCGGCCGGCACATGCAGTTCATGTTCCACCGCCTTGGCGATCACCGCACGCTGTACGGCACGGATAATGGAGTCGGCCTGCTCACGACTGAGTTTGTCGATCAGCAGATGGGTATGCGGTTTATGCTGATGCAGGCGGGAGCGCCAGCGGGAGTAGCTGGTCGGTGCCAGGGTTTTACCGACCATATCCAGGCCGAACAACAGGCCGATCGCCTCCACCGTAACAAAAGGTGTCAATACGGATTCTTTCAGTTCATGCAGGGCTTTTTCCAGAGCGGAAAGAATCACCGTTTCCTGAATGGAATTGACTGACATTTCCATGACCAGATTCTTCGGCGTCAGCAGTACCGGGCACAGATGAACCTCGTTACCTTTACCCAGCTCCATAAAACTGACCGGCACGCCAAAGAAACCGGCTATGCCAAAAGTCTGATAGTCGCCGATATATTCCAGGTGCCGGCGCAGACGCTCTGAGCGGGTATCGATACAGAACAGCGCCTGGGCAAAAGGCCGTTTGCCAGAAGGCTTGTACCCGGCCGTCTGACAATGCTGGACCAGCTGCCGCATCGCGGTGGTCTCCATGGCCCGCAGACAAACCATGCCTTCACGTTTCTCGAAATCATTCAGGATAGCCCGCAAGGCTTCCAACCCGGTTTCGGGTAGGTTCTCTAAAATCTGCCGGCCGTCTGCGGCCTGCGCCAGCCGACACAATGCCTGGGCTTGGGTAACGGCATCTCGGCGCCGTTTTTCCTGTCGGTAAGCCTGAGCGAGTTTCTTGATGCGCTCCTCGTCTCCCATCAGCAGCGTGGATTCGACGCGCTGAGCCCAAGCAGGCAGGATTAGCCGGCTGTATAATTCACGGCGCAGATAGGCCTCCATCGGCGCCTGGCGTATAAAGCGTTCAAGTGAATCCCTGTTATCGGGTATGCCGACTTTAGTGCGTTCCCGGATAAGTGCCAGTGCGAGTGTCAGTCGCACAGCCAGAAAGTCGACCAGATCTCCGGGATACTGCTGATTTTGGTGGTAATGACGGGCTCCGGAACGCCAGCGGATGAAACCCGCCCAACCGTGCAGACTCGACAGTTCGTGACGAAAATAATTCATCCAGCTATCCTGCGGTATTCCCAGACACCGCATCACATAGACAATGATTTCTTCCGGATCATCGCCTGACTCGAGGGTCTCGCGTATTTCGCGGCCACGTAAAAACAGCCTTGCATTACGACGAGCGACTTCTCGCCAAGCCGAAAAAAAACCCTTTTCCCGGTTTGGCATTTTCCATACCGATTGCCCTTCATCGAAAAAATCCAGGCAACTTTTTATCACCAGTTCGTCGAGTTCTTCGCCTATCTCCGTAGCAAACAGCCTATCAAGTGTGGTGTAGAGCGGGCGGTCGTTAAGCAGCGAAACACTAAGGTGATCGGCCAATTCACCACCGTCATCGGGCAGCTCTGATGACAAAGGACGATCATGTATGATGTTGTAAATATCGGCACTCGTCGCCGCCTGGTTTTCCGGCGTAACTACCGGGTCTGTTTCCGTAATCAGCTTCATCAGCCAGAAATTCAAATCTATACCTTCCGGCGCGGTATATTGATCTGTAAAACAGCAAATTTCTCTCTCCAGATCTACCCGGCTGATTTTTCCATCCCGATAAAATGACTGATAAATTAAGCGCGACAGGTAGCCCGCACCATGAAATAACCGTCGGCCTTCCTCTACAGCCTGCTCGAAGGGCAGCCGTTCCAGTCCATGAAGGGGATTATGATGAATAAAGGCACGCATTGGCCAAAACAAGGGGATAGGTTCACCGGCGACAAAAATCATAGAGCGAATCTGCGCCTTCATGCCGAGCGATAAACTCATAATATGTCTCCCGATAAATATAGACCTCCGGTAATCAGAAGTATCAGTAGTGTAAGATAACCCAGCCCGGCCACCCTTCCGATATCAGCATGGTTGGAGCGGCTTTCCTGACCAACCAGAAAAAGTTGTAACAGACGTATCCCGGACCAGCTCCACAATAACCATATGATGCCCACTCCCAAGCCGGCCAGCGGATTGTCCATCAAGGAGTGCGTGATGTTGCTTAACATGGAAAAAAAGCCCGGAAACAGCGGGCTGCTGATCACCGCAAGTATGGTGATCACCAATAAACCCGACAGCCGTGGCACCGTCAGCCCCAGGCCGCTGACAATGCCGGCATAGACGGACTCATAGCGCCGCTCAATTTCCGCTGCGAGAAAATTCAGCACCAGCAGGGGCATACTGAAAGACACCACATGCATCAGTAAGGTGACCGCAGGAGCCTCCGAGCCGGTGGCCAGCCAAGCCAGTGACCAGGCGGAAGTCGCCATAAACCCACTCCAGATACCGAGGTCCCTGATCACGACTGCGCGAAAAGCATACAAAACCGAGCTCAACAGGGCCCAGAGCGGCAACCAGCCCGGCATTTCCCCAACACTGATATCCAGCAACCAGATACCCGGCAGGGGCCATATCAACAATAGCAATACCCGCAGCCAGACATTATCGGTCCGTTGATATATCGCATTAAACAACATGCTCAATGGGAACAAAGGCAGAAACAGGCCGGCAAGCATCCAGTATAAGGTCTGCATCTTATATCCACCTCAGCATGACGTTCAGCCGAGTTGCCAGCCTATCCAGGCGCCGTACCATCCAGCTGTAGCCGTCGCTGATATAGAACTCCCGGGATATCAAAGCATAGAAGCCCAACCAGACCGGGTTAGCGGACTGGCTTCCTGGCGTTGCCGAGCGTTCGCTGTAATAGGTTCGCAGCCACCCGGCCACGATCACAACCGTCATCAGCACCACCAGTATGTCAAACCAGAATACATCAATACCGGCCGCCGCATAGATACCAGCCCTGAATGCCTCGTTCGGGTACAGGAACAGATCAAATGCGTGGCTGATCAGCGTGTAACCCAATACCACAATGGCGAAAGACACAATAATCATCACCAGCAGCCGGCCCAGATTCCCGGTGCGCATCCGGTAGGCCGAAAACAGTAGCTGTGCGCCGGTAACCCAACCGAAAAACAGCAGCACGATAGCACCTTGTTTCTGATAAAAATCCTGAGCCACCAGCCAGTGGGTCACTATCAGAATGGCCGCTGGGACCAATAATGTCAGTCCCGCCATCAATATCCAGGGCTTCCGGTTTCTGGTCGGGCGTTTTTCGACCACGAAATGATACAGCGGGTCTGTAGGTACTCCGTCGTTCTTTCGCGCCTGGCCGATTACCCCACCGGCACCCAGAAATAACGTGCCTTTGAACAAGCCATGGGCGATTAAATGGAAGATCGCCAGGGAAAAAGCGCCGACTCCGCACTCCATGATCATGAACCCCATCTGACCCATGGTGGAATAGCCGAGTGCTTTTTTGATGTCATTCTGGGTCAGCATCAGAACCGAACCAATTACCGCGGTTGTCAACCCCACCACAAACAGCCAATGTAAAACACCGCTGGTTTCCACAAAAACGGGCGCGAATCTATTGATCAAAAAACCGCCGGCGTTGACGATTCCGGCATGCATGAGTGCCGACACCGGCGTCGGGCCACTCATGGTATAGGGTAACCAGGTATGGAGGAAAAACTGGGCTGAGCGCGCGAATGCGGATAAGGCAATCAATGCCGCAACCACTTCCGCCACGGGAAAACCCAAAATGGTTTGCTAATCAATTCCGGCCATGCCGTCGAAAATAACACTGAGCGACCAACTGCCGAAGGTCTGATAAAGTAAAGCCGCGGCCAGAATCAGTGGTATGTCACCCAGACGATAGGTCATCCAGGTCCACATGGCATAGCGCTGGGCCGGCATATTTCGGATGTCGTAACCCAGCAGGAAATATAAAAATACCCCCACCATATGCCAGGCAATCAACAGGCTGATCAAATCCCCCGCTGACACCATCAGCAACAGGGTTCCGGTCATTGCATCAAGCAGGGAGAAGAATCTCCCATAGCCCGGTTCTTCCGCCATATAGCGAACCGAGTAGACATGCACGATCAGGCTGATGGCCGAAATAACCACACACATCAGTGAGCCCAGGGCATCGAACCGGATAATGCCCCAATCGGAAAACAGTGCATACTCCCGCACCGCTGATCCGGATAACGCCTGCCACAGGGCCATCACCGAACCGAGAAACACCAGCCAGGCCATGATCACACTGATTTTCGCCACTTGCCGCCCAAGCCGTGGATTAAGCAGCTGAACCACCAAGGCGGAAATAAACGGCAGGCCAATAACGAGTAAAATCACTTGCTGCATAACAGGATCATACCTCCTTTATCGCGGCATCGGCTCCGTTAAGGGCGGTTATTCCTATACCTGAATAACCGCCCTCAGCTGATTGATAAGGAGTATCAGGAATAAGCCGTTTTGGGACTACTCAATAATATTTACTGCATGGATCGATTCCGGCTTATAGGTTATATGCCAACCTCGGACAGATCCGATAACATAGACTTCCGTCTATAGGTTGAATCGAAAACATCTGTTTTTAATGAGGCGTAAAAAAGGCTATAACTATCCGCGGTTAGTCAGACTTTTCCCACCGCCACATAAGTCGCGGTGGGCATTTTTTTTCGAGGCCATGTTGCCGGGATGATCTCACTCAGAACCTACGTATATATTGACGCACTGCAACCCCAGCTAGCGGCCTATATGGCCACGGTTTCGCAGGGTTTTCTGCCCGTGCCGGGAGACGCCTGTCTGTGGGTGGAGGTCTCGCCGGGGATGGCCGTGCACAGGTTGACGGATATTGCTCTCAAGGCTACCCGGGTGCATCTTGCCCAACAAGTGGTGGAACGGGCGTACGGCTCGATGGTGATTCATCAGCGTGACCAGAGTGATGTGCGTGAGGCTGGAAACATCCTGCTGAGAAATATGGGTGCCAGAGCCCATGACCGCGAGACCTGTCGCGTAGCCTGGAGTGAAACCATTCGCGGCATGACCCCCGACCATACCGTCCTGATAAATCGCCAGGACCGGCGCGGTTCCATGATTCTGCCCGGACAAAGCATGTTCATTCTCGAAACCGAACCGGCAGGCTATATCGTTTATGCGGCAAACCAGGCGGAAAAGGCCGCCAATATCACGCTCATCGACGTCCGTGCCGTAGGTGCGTTCGGACGCCTGATTCTATCCGGACGGGAGGGTGATGTGGACGAAGCTGCCGCCGCGGCCCTGGCCGCCGTTGAAAATCCGTCTGTTACCTGAAACCGGGGATCAATATGCATCGTCGGGAACTGCTACAACTTTTGGATAATTATCACACGCCGTTCAATACCGAGGCCGGCTATATCAGCCGTATTCGCCGGTTCATTCAACAACATGAGGATTGCTTCGATAGTCACCTCTGGCCCGGTCATGTGACCGGCTCGGCCTGGGTGGTCAGCCCGGCGCGTGACAAGGTGCTCTTATTACACCATCGAAAACATGATCAATGGTTTCAGCCCGGCGGGCACGCCGACGGTGATGCCGATATTGTCCGGGTTGCCCTGCGCGAAACCCATGAAGAAACCGGCCTGCCCTATGATCAGATCCGGCTGCAGGGTCGCACTATCTTTGATGTCGACATCCACACCATCCCTGCCAGTACTCTTGGCCCCATGCATAAGCATTACGATATCCGTTTTCTGGTGGAAATCGAGGACCATCTGAACGTGCCGGGAAATGATTAGTCACATCAGATTCTGTGGGTACCACTGCACCGGGTATTGCAATTCAATTGCAATCTCTCGACTTACCGCATGTTGGAAAAAACCCGCCGCCTGCGAATAGCCGCCTGAGGGAGAAACACTTACAACCCGTGGTTTCCAAACAGGCCTCCGTCGGGCGGAAAACTATTTGACCTTCGCCGTCAGTTTACCGGCGGGCTCGGCGGCCGCCAGAGCATCCGCCATTCGCGGCCAATTCGTGATCATCTTTTTGCGCATACGCGGTTCCACATCGAGTGAGAATTCGAGAAACGCCTGAGCCACAACGGATAATTCTTTCCCTTTGGGATACACCAGATGCCACTGACGCATGATGGGAAAGTTTTCGACATCCAGCAACGCCACCGGCCCATCCGGTCCTTCCAGAGATAGGGTGTGCAAGGACAATACCGCCACACCCAGACCACCCACCACCGCATGTTTGATCGCTTCGTTACTGCCCAGTTCCATACGTACCTTGGGCTCCAGGCCCTGATTTTCAAACAACCGCAAGGCGGCATCCCGAATACCAGACCCCGGCTCGCGCAAGATCAGTGGCTCTTCGGCTATGCGTGACAACGGAATATTCTTTTCATTAACCAGGGGGTGGTCACGCGGCGCCAGCAGCACCAGCGGGTTGGGCGCAAACGGATAGGATTCAAGGTCCATAACATCATCCGGGGCCTGCCCCATGATGTACAGATCGTCTTCATAGGCGTACAGTCGCTCGATGATGCGATACCGGTTGGACACTTTGAGGGCAAAATCGATACCGGGGTACAGACGATAAAATTCACCTAAAACCTCGGGTACGAAATATTTTGCCGTAGTCACAACCCCGAGACGAAGCCGCCCGCGTTTCATCCCCTTCAGTTCTGAAACTTTCATTTCAAGGTTGGCCAGGTTTTCAAAAATACGCCGACAGGAGTCGTAAAGCTCGCGTCCCACCTCGGTCGGCCTGACGTTTCTTCCGACCTGTTCGAATAATGGCAGACCCAGCGCATCGGCGAGCTTCTTGATTTGCATTGACACAGTCGGCTGAGTGACAAACAATTCTTCAGCGGCGCGTGAGAAACTTCCCAGTCTTACACTGGCTTCGAATATCTGCAACTGCCTCAGTGTGGCATAGCGGATGAGGTATTCCGGCATGGCGGAAGGGGGTGTATAACCGGGTTCGCTGTAGGGTGGTGGCATTGTGTCTCTCACTTTGACCTGGGGTCTGTTAATACGAACGGCAAATGGCCACGCCTCTTCGGGTTTCGCGCCAAAATGTGTCATTCGAGTTAACATGCCTGGTCTGTCTGAAGTATCCAGTCATGCCTGCGCAAGCTATCCCGGTCAATCCGGATAATTCCGCTCGGCAACTCATCATAAATGTTATCGAAAAAATGCCTCCAGGGACTTAAAACCCTCTGGTTCGGAGGGTTGTTTAAGTTCGATTATACCGCTAATCCGGCCAGACGCGCTTGCCCGACTGATAACCGCCCGGACTGGCCGGACTCGATTTCGCCTTGGCACCACTGTTTCTGGTGGATGGCTTACGTGTTGCCGGCCGCCGGGCGGTTTTTTTTGCCGTCTTTCTGGCGACTTCACCGGATTTACTCTTGCGAATGGAAGCAACCAGTTGATCAGCCGTCTTATCTTTACTCGTCACATTAACCTCACTAATTCTTCAGTCAATCGCTCAATCTCGTCTGCGGCACTGCCGGCGGCGGAGCCGGTATCCAGAACGCTAAGCCCCTGTAACATGGCATTCCGATAGGCCATGCGTCGTCCTATTGCCGTTGTGGCAACCGGCAGTTCAATTTCTGCCAGCGCCTCATGCATCAAGCGGGACAAACGGGTTCTGGGTTCAAGCTGATTGATCACCAGCAACGGACGAACAGCCGGATTCTCAGCTTTCACCCGTTCGATTTCCCGTTCCACATGGACACTGGCCCAAAGATCCAAGGGCGAAGGCAATACCGGGATCAGCACAATATCGCTGCAACTGAGCGCCTGGCGCGTCTGCCGGGATTGTACCGATGGAGGACAATCAATCAACAGGCAGGAATAACTATCGCGGTAGAGACTGACGGCGGCTTCGACGTCATCCACGGCATCCACGACCCTTACCAGATCCTCACGCTAGGAAATATCCCGCCACTGTAAAGAAGAACGTTGTGGATCGGAGTCCAGTAATAACGTCGGGAAGCGCCGTGACAGTCCACTGGCCAGGTTGATACTCAACGTGGACTTGCCCGCCCCGCCCTTGTTACCAACCAAGGCTATGACCGCCATGGGGCACCGTCCTTAAGCGTGGCTGCCTGCGCTCAAGCCATCCAGCAACACGGCAAATTCGCGCTGCTGTTCACTTAATTCCTTGGCGCCATCGACAGCATGTATTGTGAAGTTCGCATAGGTGCGCCCGAAGCCGATATCCGGATACAGGTCTTGCGATTCGGATAGATCTGCCGCGGTATCGAGAAAGTCACGTAACGATTCGTAACTGTCAAACTCATAGCGCTTTTCGAGACGTAAAGGCCGGGATCTCTCCTGCCATTGCTGTGAAGTCATGATTTACTCCTTGCTGGGGCCTGGTAACACTGATGGTAAAATGCCGCTATCATGCCGAGAGACGTTAGGGTGAAAACTCACTTATCGCCTGCCGGCCAGACGCTGCTGCGGCCCGCCTTGAAGACGCCCCAGCCATTCACCAATCTCCGCGTGGTGCTGGCGTTCTTCCCGGAGCAGTCCCTCGAAGAACATCCGGCCGTCATGATCTGCCGTTGAGGCGCAGTATTCACTGGCCGCGTGATACAGTTCGATCACTTCCGCCTCCAATACCTGGTCGACCTCGAGCAGCATTGTCAGGTCGGTTCCGAGCCGTACCGTACGCAACTGTGAAGCGCCCGGCGCAGCACCGGAAGCCAGCATCCGTTCAATAATGCGCTCGGCGTGTTGTAACTCTTCGTGGGCCTCCTTGCGGAAGGTCTCTGCTGCCTCAGCCAGTCCCCAGGTCGCCGTGAGGCGAGCCTGGGCACTGTATTGCTGGACTGCAGAAAGCTCCATACTGAGTGCCCTACCGAGATAACCGAGGACTTTTTGATCGGTTCGCGCCGCTAACATCGCACTGACCGCTCAACGGCCTCAGGCAGCGGCCGGCTTGCTGGTTTCACCGCCGGTCGGCAGAACCGGTTCCACTTCACGGTGCGGGCGGGCGATGATATGCGCCGCAACCAGACCGTCGCCAACTCGTTCACAGGCATCGGCACCGGCACGAACCGCTGCATTAACCGCACCGGTTTCGCCACGCACCAATACCGTGACATAACCCCCACCGACGAATTCACGACCGATGAGCCGAACTTCCGCCGCCTTGGTCATGGCGTCAGCCGCTTCAATGGCGGGCACCAGTCCTCGCGTTTCGATCATACCCAGAGCAATTCCGTAATTTTCGTTCGCCATTGCTTTATCTCCAAATGTAAGATGTAAATTTGTCTACCAATCGCACCCGACGGGCGCAAAGACTCACTTAGCGTCGAGCACCGGCTCGACTTCGCGGTGCGGGCGGGCGATGATATGCGCCGCAACCAGGCCGTCGCCAACCCGTTCGCAGGCATCGGCACCGGCACGAACCGCTGCATTAACCGCACCGGTTTCGCCACGCACCAATACCGTGACATAACCACCACCGACGAATTCACGACCGATGAGCCGAACTTCCGCCGCCTTAGTCATGGCATCCGAAGCTTCGATGGCGGGCACCAGCCCGCGCGTTTCAATCATACCCAGTGCGATGCCGTAGTTTTCACTTGCCATCTTTGTATCTCCTATCGAGTGCATTGTTAAACAATTTCATCTGTTCCTATCATGTCAGGCCGTTGTAGCTTGCGCTTCCGGCTCCCATTCATCGATGATGCCTCCGATCGTCAGATCGGTAAGGATCTCGAAATCTTCCGCCGCATAGCGAGCCGCCGAGCCACTGATGGTAAATACCCAGTTGCCGACGCGCGCGCCCACCGGATCGACCGCCACCTGACGCCGCCCGCTGGCGGAACGCAATACCCGCAGGCTGATCAACTTCAGGCCATCTATGCGGCGAGTGCATACCAGGGCTGATTCCACCTGCAGGATCTCCATTACTCGGCTCCGTCGGACTGCTCGCCTTCCGGCGGCCAATGATCAATAATGCCGACAATGGTAAGATCACTGGGGTATTCTTTACTGCCGGCGGCCTCCCGCGCAGCGGAACTGCCCACGCAGATCACCCAGTCACCCGGCTTGCAACCGACCGAATCGACGGCCACCGCGAGCGTCACGCCGTCACGCACCACCTGCAGATGTTTATGCTCCATCGCGGCTATGCGGTTGGTTGAAACCAATGGCCGTTCTACCTGGCAAATCTTCATTAAAGCGTTCCTACCACCAGTTTCCGGTCAACCGTGCAGTCAACCACTTCCACAGAACCGTTGGACGTACAATCACGCACCAACTGCATCACTTGTATAAACCCCTTTTCTGCCAGCTCGGAATATCTCGACAACAGCGCCCTGGTTACCCGCGCGCAGCGCTGTTTAGCACGTTCACGCGCCCCCGGCACATTGCTGTGATAATCGAATCGCACAACCACGGGAATTGGCAGTCCATGCGATACATTCAAGCGGGTAAAAATGCTGACGCCCACATCCAGATCCGCGACCGATTCCTCTACAGTATTCAGATAAGCAAAGTACATCAAATTCCGTAGCTGTTTTTCTTCAAAACCAATCCCTACGCCGATAAACCGCTCAGCATGACCGATATCGGGATAGTGGCGTCCATAGTCATTGCGGACATACATGATCTGCGACATATTGTTTTCCAGCAGGCGCCCGCACAGTTGCTTCATACCGGAAGCCGCGGTAACCGAGCATTGTTCAATCGTTTGCTCGATGTGCTTTCTCGCGGGAGAGGCATCCATATTCTGCGTCTGCTCAAATACTTCTAATGCGTCAACAAAACTGTCCAGCGAAATGTCGCCATGCTCGTCAGGGATGTGTATACGGATTGCATCGGTATCCGTATCAAGCCCGATAAGTAACAAATCAATTGATGCGCCACAGCAAAAACTGTTCTCGATCGCCTGCTTGAACTCCAGCAAACGTTCCAGACCGGACTTGGCCGCCTGATGAGTATCTGAACCATGTGCCGCGCAACCCTCATGATCCGGATCAACCGAGCTGAAGTGATAAGCCACCATTTTCAGATAGCGGGTCGGTTGGTCCGCGGTATTAGGCACGCCTTCCCGATATCGCAGCATTTCGGTTTCCACCCATTTCTGGATGTTGTTGTCGATATCAAACATCGCGCCCGCATAAGATTTCCGGCGCACCGAATGATGAGGCAGGCGCAATACGTAACGGATGAAATGTGCCAGCCTGCCGTCCGAGCATGGCGTGATATCCAATGTATGGAAACCGCAAGCCTGCAGGAATTCATCGAAACCCTTGGTATCGTTATTACCCAGAGGGTCATGAGCAAAAAAATCATCGCTATAACGCTTATAAGTCTGGAACACACTCCAGGCAAACAGGCGCTTCATGTCCAGTTGCTCTACCCATGCGTCATCAAGAATCGAATCGGGCAATGAAAACCCAAGTTTGGCCTGGGCAATAGCCTGGGCACGGCTTTGGAAATCCCGGTCATGCTGCAACGCGGAAATTTCCTTGAGAATCGGCACGATGCCGTCGAAAGCATTTTTAATCATACTTTCGTATTCATGCAGGAGACGGTTCTCGGCTATGTTCGCCAAGGGGTGTTGCTGAACCGGAAGCTGTCGTCCACCCGCGGCAACCGCATGGTTGCCAGCCGCAACGACAGCACCCGGACGGCGCAGTGGCGCCCTGCCGAAATTATGCTTATTCGCTGCCTGTTGTTGACGAGTGCGTAACATGTGAATTCTCTGCCGTCTCTCTACCTGTAAGTTCAGCCGCGTGCGCCGCCGGAATAAGTAACCAAGGAACCTTTGTCCGTATTGCCGCTTCCACCGGTGACTTTACTGACCGGTTCCGGCGTTTCTTCGGGACGAGCCAGCGGAGTACGCATGGCGCTCATTGAATTACTGCGTAATGTCGGGTTGCGTCGTACCGATGACCTACCCTCGGTTCCGGTTACGTGATCGCCACGTTCCCAGTCATCACCGGTGATTCGGCCACCCGCATCCATACCTTCGCCGGTAATTCGCGATTTCACCCGTCCGTCAATACTCTCCGCTGTCTGAGCAACCTGCTTGCCGTTGTCAGAGGAACGGTCGAAACGGGCCTGTTCGGTACCGGTAACCTTGCCGGCGGCCATGCCGAACGGTCCGGTAATCTGCCCATGTTCATACTGTGATCCGGTAACTTGCGAAGACAGTGTTTCATGCCGTGCCGCATGGGATGGTCCCTGCACACTGAAATCGCTCCAGGGGGCGGCCTCCAGTGGCTGCGGGAAATCCGGGCTGCCCGGTTCAGCGGCCCTGGCGGGACAAACCTCTGCGGCCTGATCGGCACCTATATAAGGTGTTCCGCTGACGGTTTCACAGGCGCCTTTATCGGCTCCGGTAAGGAGACCACCGACACCGGGTTGCTGGCCGGTCATCGCTTTTGCCCAGGTACGGGCAGCGGGTTGCATACGGGCCTGCACCGCGGCGGCCTACTCGGTGTCGCAGTATTGCTGGTACTGCTCGCCACTTGAATAGGGAGTACCCGTGACCGCCTTGCAAGTACCCGGTTCGTTGCCGGTTACCCGGGCGGACCGTTCCGCCAGGCTGCCCGTGACTTCTTGTCCGGCCATCGTCTGCGAAACCCCGACCTTGCGATCATCCGCTGTCGGCGTGGCGGAACAGAAATCACTGAACTGCTCCTGACCGACATAATCATCGCCCGTCACATTACGGCAGCTGCCCGCTTCATCGCCGGTCATGCGCTCGCGACGACCAACCAGGGTGCCAGTCACGTGTCCTCCGCGCAGAGTGGCGCTGGCGCCCACCTTGGCAGGTGCCTGACCGATATCAGCGGGTTTGGTATATTGGGTGCCCGTCAACGCCCGGCGCATACCATATTCGTCCCCGGTTACCTGCTCGGAACGACCGACATTGTTTCCGGTCACCGTTTTACCTTTCATGGTTTCCGCCATAGACACCTTACGCGGTGATTTTTGCGAAAATTCTCCGCAATAAGACTGTGTCTGTTCGGCACTGATATATTCATCGCCCGTCACCTGCTTGCAGGTGCCCGGTTCGTTACCGGTGACATTGCTCGCGCGTCCCAGGCGATTACCACTAACGGCATTCCCGTGGGAGGTGGATGTCACCGTCACTTTTTTTGCCGTCGAGGGGGACGCATCGGTCTGGCAGAATTCGCGAAAAATATCCGCCCCCAGATATTCAGTCCCGGTAATCGCCCGGCAGGTACTCGGCTCATCACCCGTCATATTGGCTTTTCGACCGACCATGGTTCCGGTCACCGTCTGACCGCTGGCAGTCTCCCCGGCCCCGACCTTCCACGGCGCATCTTGTGCCGCGCCGGTCTTGGCTTCCTGGGATTTACGTTGCCGTCCACAGGGCGCGGATTTTTTCTGACCGGCACCGCCACGGCGACTGCGTTGCTCGCGCACCGCCTGGGCCAGCTCCCGACCAGATAGTCGCGGATTGCCGGCACGAGCGGCCTGGGCTTCACTCATTGGCCCGCTACTGAGACCGGCCTTGCCGCGTGCCGACATCGCCTGGCGGCGAGCCAGCGAGGCCAGCTTGGCTGAACCGGCATCCACGACCGGCCGCCGTGGACGCTGGGTACGGCGCTTGCTTTTGACAGACGGTGTCGGGCTCGCGTCTACTGTTGCGGGTTTTCTGTCCGGTGATCCCTTACAACCACAAGCGCAGTCTTTCTTGTCATCCGAGGCCGGTTCGGGCCCGGCCTGTTGCTGGCGCGGTGAAGGTGCTGTACGCGTACGATCCTGACTGCTGACGCCGGCCTTACCACGGCTGGACATCGCCTTGCGCCTCGCCAGGGAAGCGGATTTGGCGCCACCGCCGGGCGCGGCGGCAACAACAGCCGCGGCCTGGCTGCGAGGAGCTGAACTCGTTGAACCGGCCATACTTCTGGCTCCGGCAGCACTTCGACCGCTGTTCTGCAACGCCGCCTTACCACCGGCAGACATCGTTCGACGCCGCTCAAGTGCGAGCGCCCGACCGTTGCTTGCGTTTGCAATTGCACCTTGTGACATAGTTATCTCGCCTGTTACCGTTTCCGATTAATGATCACCATGGGAGAACCCGGGTTTCGAATCACGCCCGTCCTTCAAAGACGACAAAGCTCACACCCTGACTCTGGGTATAGTTGTCATAGCCGATCAGACGTACATGGTGGTCCGGGTAAGCACGATGGCAGGCTTCCAGTTCTTCCAGGATGCGGTTAGGATCCTGCTCACCGAACATCGGCAGTTTCCACATGGTCCAGTAGTGGTTACTGGAGCCTGACGGATGCTCGTGTTCAATCGCCGGGGTCCAGCCCTGCGAGACCAGATACGCGATCTGGTCATAGACCTCGTCCTGGGTCAGCTTGGGCAGAAACCCGAAAGTCTCCAGGGTCTGGGAAGTTTGAAAATCACCAATCTGTTGGTTGTTCATGGACATATCTGAATCCTCTGCGGTTATCGGTTACTGTCGGCAGGAGCTGGTGTTTAAGAGACATCCAGCTTGTCAACGGTATCAAACTCGAACTTGATCTCTTTCCAGGTTTCCATGGCGATCGCGAGTTCGGGGCTGCTCTTGGCCGCCTCGGTAAGAATGTCGCGCGCTTCTTTTTCGATCTCCCGACCCTGGTTTCGCTCCTTGACACTGGCTTCCAGAGCAACCCGGTTGGCCGCGGCACCGGCCGCATTACCCCAGGGGTGACCCTGTGTACCGCCACCAAACTGCAGCATGGAATCGTCGCCGAAGATCGTGATCAGAGCCGGCATGTGCCAGACGTGAATACCACCGGAAGCGACCGCGAACACACCGGGCAGAGAACCCCAGTCCTGATCGAAGAACACGCCACGGGAACGATCTTCCGGGACGAATGACTCGCGTAACTGATCGACAAAGCCAAGCGTTGACTGCCGGTCGCCTTCCAGCTTACCGACCACGGTACCGGTATGCAGATGATCACCGCCGGACAGTCGCAGACACTTGGCCAGAACGCGGAAATGGATACCATGTTTGGGATGACGGTCGATTACCGCATGCATGGCACGGTGAATATGCAACAGCATGCCGTTCCTCCGACACCAGTTGGCCAGCCCGGTATTGGCGGTGAAACCACCGGTCAGAAAGTCATGCATGATAATGGGGGAACCGACTTCCTTGGCAAATTCGGCGCGCTCGTACATTTCTTCCGGGGTCGGCGCGGTAACGTTGAGATAATGACCTTTACGCTCGCCGGTCTCCTGTTCGGCTTTCTGAATCGCCTCACCGACGAATTCAAAACGATCACGCCAGCGCATGAAGGGCTGCGAATTGACGTTTTCGTCGTCCTTGGTCATATCCAGGCCGCCGCGCAGACATTCATAGACAGCACGGCCATAGTTCTTCGCCGACAGACCCAGCTTCGGCTTGATGGTCGCACCCAACATCGGCCGGCCATATTTGTTAAGCCGATCGCGCTCCAGCTGGATGCCGGCCGGCGGCCCGCCACAGGTCTTGATATAGGCGATCGGGAAGCGTACATCTTCCAGACGCAGATGACGCAGCGCCTTGAAACCGAAAACGTTACCCACCAGCGAGGTCAGTACGTTGACCACCGAGCCTTCCTCGAATAAATCGATCGGGTAGGCGATGAACGCATAAAAAGACTCCGAGTCACCCGGGACGTCTTCAATACGGTAGGCGCGACCCTTGTAGTATTCCAGGTCGGTCAGCAACTCTGACCATACGGTACTCCAGGTACCCGTGGAAGATTCCGCGGCTACCGCGGCGGCAACTTCTTCGCGGGGCACACCGGGCTGGCCGGTATACTTGAAACACGCCAACAGATCCGTATCCAGAGGGACGTAATCCGGGGTCCAGTACATATCGCGGTATTCTTTGACGCCTGCATCATAAGCTTTCGAGGCCATGTCAACTCCTTTACTTAAGTTAATCGAGCGGGTCACAAATAACTTTCTCGAGTTGGCGAAAGTCTAGATTCAGGTTCGAATCATTACTAATCGATATTGCTTTGCTGTTGCATAGAGGGGAAGTTATGGGTTTGGCTGTTTTCTATGCCAAACTTGCTATAGATGCGAGATCCTGCCGCTCGGCAGAGCGGCAATAAAGCTGAACTCAGGAAGTCCACGCGCGCGGAGGAAACCTGGTATGTGGTTAATTTATATATCTTAAACCGGAAGTCGAGGGAGCAGGAAGCCCCTTCCGGCCCTGGCCATCAAACCGCCACTTTCCAGCCCAGCTCGTCGGCTCGACGCTGAGCCAGGGTCGGCACATCGGTCGCGATGAACTGTCGATGAAGAATCTGCACACCCAGCATATGGTTAATCACGGCATCCAGCTTCACCTGGGTTTCCGGGCTGGTTTTCTCATCTTCGTGCAGGGCGAATAATGCGGCGACTCCTGCGGTATCGAGGCAGCCCGCCTCAGCAATTGCCTGAGGATTCAAATATTCATCGGCCAGGGCTTTCATGGCCGCCCATTTCTTGGGATCGGTGTGCGCCGGCGGCGCCATAAAGGCGAATTTTTCTCTTTCATAAAGTACTTTTGGTAACAAGCCGCGCATCGCTTCCCGCAACACATATTTTTCGGTGCGGCCTTTGATACGCATGGATGGCGGCAGTTGGGTGGCGAATTCGGCCAGGTGATGATCAAGAAAGGCCGGGCGCGCTTCCATGGAATTCGCCATGTCGACACGATTCCCACCCCAGGTCAGGATCTGCCCTTCAAGCATGGTCTTTATCCAGACATATTGCGCTTTATCCAATGGGTGCCGGCCATCGAGCATTGCTTTATCAAAAGCGGAAGCTATCGCGGCACCCGGGTCGTAAGCGTTGAGTTGCGATCTGATATCCGGATGCAGCAAGGCTTAACATGTTCACTGGCTGCCAGCCAGGGCTGGAGACAACTGGGTGTGAAGCCGACCAGATCTTCCAGGGCCTGGTTATGTATTTCGTTCTCAGCCAGCATGGCACCTTTGAACAGCTTATTGCTGTCACTCAGCATCTGCTCCCAGACAGCGCGTTCGGAAGCCGGCAATGTATCCAGACCATGCAAAAACATGTCGCGGCGTAATGCCGGATAGCCGCCGAACAATTCATCCGAGCCCTCACCGGTTACCACCACCTTGTAACCGGCATGGTATACATGGCGACTCATCAACAATTTGGCCACACCCAGTGTGTTATAAATCGTCCGCTCGGTATGCCAGATGGTTTCAACCAGATTATCGTAGAGATGATCCGCATTCAGCATCATGACATCCTGATCGGCGCCCACGGATTGCGCCATTTCACGGGCAATCGGGGTTTCATCGTATTGCTTATCATCGAATCCGATAGTGAACGCTTTCACCGGCGATTGCTGGCTGGCAGCCGACAAACCGAGAATGGAACAGGAATCGATACCCCCCGACAGATAACAGGCAACCGGCACGTCCGCCTCCAGGCGCAACTGTACGGCTTCCATCAGACGTTCACGTACACCTTCTATGTAATACGCTTCGCTTTCCTCCTTGCGCCCGGATTGGAGGGGGAAATCCATATCCCAGTAGCGCCGCTGCTCGATATGGAGCTTGCCGTGGCGGCGTTCGACAATCACCGCATAGCCGGGCTTGACCTGATGGATTCCTTTGAATGCCGTCGTACCGGGCACGATAGTCTGCATGAGCTGATGATAAAGCCCGCTGGCACTGAACTCAGGCCTGACCTCGGGATGCGCAAACAACACTTTCAGCTCTGAACCGAACACCAGCGTGCCGTTGCTCTCGGTCCAGTAAAGCGGCTTGATGCCGAAACGATCCCGCACCAGGATCAAACGATCATGCTGCTTGTCATACAGGGCAAAGCCGAATTCACCCCGCAGATGTGGCAGCATATCCTCCAGCCCCAGGCGCGGATAGAGATGCAGAATCAACTCGGAATCACTCTTGGTATGAAATTTCACACCCCGGGACACCAGGTCGGTACGAATGCGCTTGTAATCATAGAACTCGCCATTGTGGGCCAGCAATAAACTGCCATCGTCGGACATAAACGGCTGGCGGGCACGGTTTTCATCCAGGTCGATAATGGACAGACGGGCATGACTGAAACCCACCCCGCGGTCTTTCAGCACTTTATATCCAAAGCCGTCGGGACCACGGTGGTACTGAATGGCCGCCATATTGACCAGCACCTGCGGATCGACGGGACGTTGGGGATCACTATGGAAATAACCGGCTATTCCACACATATCAATACCTTTTCTCTAATGCAAATTAGTCAGAATAACCAGACATAGCAGGTCAGCAGGGCCATCCGGATAAAGACGGCGCCACGGGCCTGGTCGAAATACCAGTTATGCGGGGTTTCATCGAGATCCGTCGATAATTCCACGCCGCGTGCCAGGGGATGTAATATAATGGCGTCTTCCTTCAACGGCGATGCCTTGCTGAGCCGGTATTCCGTACCCAGTTCCTTATAGGAATCGCCAGACCAGACAATGGCGTTGATATACACCACATCCAGGGTTGGCAACAACTGATTGAATTCAGAAGTGACCCGGAACGTCAAGCCGCGTTGTTCCAGCTCTTCGCGCTGCCCTGGAGAAAAGGCATCCTCTTCTCCGGTAATGATCAGCGTTTCCAGAATAGCCTCGCTGAACAATGACAACAGATATAGCAGACTGCGCACGGTGCGCATCTTACCGGGTACGCCGATGATGCCGACGCGGATCTTTTCATCATCCGGCAGATCTTTGCGGATCAGGTCGGGATTCCACTTCAATAGGGCATAAATATCCGCCAAAGCCTGAGTCGGGTGTTCGAAATGCCGTTACCGGCATTGATGATCGGTACCCGGAGCGATTTCATCATTTCATGCACGGCGTTTTCATCCGTGTCGCGCAATACGACCACATCGCCGTAACAACTCAGCATTTCTGCCACGTCACGGTAAGACTCGCCTTTGGCGATACCGGTGGTGGCCGGGTCGGTTATCGACATAATATCGCCACCCAGCCGATGCCAGGCGCTTTCAAAGGAAAGTCGCGTGCGGGTACTGGGTTCGTAGAAGGCGCTGATGAGTATTTTACCGGTCAGCGGCCTTTGGGCCGGCGCCGAGGTGGTTTCATATTTCGCGGCCAGTCGCGCCAGTTGCAGAATTTTGTCGCGATTGAACTGTCTGGCGGAGACGATCGATTGATTGGCCAGCTCCAGCAGGTTCCCGGAATCCTCCGGTATGACCTTGATCAACTCACCGGCTTTTTCGAAATGCATCTGATTGGAAACGGGCTGCAGCGGTTTCTTATCAGGCGTGGTGATATCTACCATAACGAACGGTTCTTCCAATCACGAATCAGTAAAATAAGCAGTATCACGGGAGATACCACGGTCATCATTAAGGCCGGTACCACCAAAGCTTTGAGAAATTCTGCAGAAGCGATCATAAACCTGGGCCCCGTAGTTTATTCCAGTCGAACTCCTGTGGTGCCAGCCAGGTTGTTAAGATGACAATCATCATCGAAACCGACGCCCCGACCAGCGCCGCGACATAAAAGCCGATGGCGAAATAACTTGCCAACCCCAGGCCGGTTCCCAGCACCATTGCCAGTGTGGCGCCAAGGGCATTGGTGTTTTTCCAGTACAATCCGGCCAGAATCGGCCATATGGTGCTGGCCACAAAAGCGCCGGTGAAATACAACAATTCCGCCAGGGTGGTCAGGCGCGGATAACATAGCGCCCAGGTACCCACGCCCAACAGCAAAATTACCGCCCGCGCGGCAACCCGTAATTCGCCTTCCGATGCCAGCGGTCTGATATGGCCGCGATAAATATCCTGAACGATCAGATCGCCGGTTGCGGCCAGTAACGAATCCAGGCTGGAGGCTAATGCGGAGAATACCACAATGAAAACCAGGACCGCACCGGCCACACCGGAGATGCGCGCCGCCACCATCGGCCCGACCATGTCCGCCGCGGGGATATTGAGATCCAGAGCCGGGGCCGCCAGGGCGACAAAGCCGGCGACCACCGGAATCGGCATCCACATCAGTCCGGCGGTCAGATAAGCCCGAAAACCGATACCAAGTCGAAAGGCAAAGGCCCGGCTCCACCAGACATTGGAATGGAAGATCTCGCCCACCCCAAACAGCAGATTGTTAAACAAAAACATGATGGCGGCCGGCATTAACAGATTGAGAAGTTCCGGACGTTGTTCCGCCACCGCCGTATGAATATTATCGATACCGACTTTATCGATCGCGAGCCAGGCAAGAATCACCAGCCCCAGCAATATAATGATCGTCTGAATAAAATCCGTGCCGATGACCGCGCGCAGTCCACCCAGCAGGGTATATAAAACACAGATAGCCAAAATGACCGTCATGCCGTAATGATAGGGAATACCGGTCAGCGCATGGATCAAAACGCCACCCGCCATGCCCAGACTGATCAGCCAGCCAAAAGCGTAAAACAGTGAAATCAACAAAAACACCCGCCAGGCCAGTTTGCCGTAACGCAGGCGGATAAAATCACCACTGGTATAGGCCCTGGGCAAAAGGTATCTGATCCGTTTGGCCAAAGGGGCAAACAGCATCAGGCCAATGGAGCCCAACGAGTAGCCGACCATACCCCAGATGCCAAGCTGCAACGCCAGTTGCGGGGCTGCCATGGTGGTATTACTGGTGACCCAGGTCGCCATCGCGGTCGCCACGCCAAGCGCCATGCCGACGTTCCGGCCGGCCAGCATATAGTCATCCAGCCGCTGAGCCTTGCGCCCCCAGAACCATCCCAGGAATATCCATACGGCACTGAAAACCGCCAGGATCAGCCAGCCAATTTCGGCATCCAGGATGGCACTGTTAACGCTATCCATGCTTGGCCAGCTGCTTGATTTCCCTGGCGGCCTCATCACAGCTCAGCACGCGGCAGTAGCGGTCTTTCAGGGTTTTTATGGTCGCATTATGGAGTTCAGGCGTAACCGTGGCACAGGCGTCATTGATCATCGTGGTATAAAAACCCCGGTCACAGGCATCACGGATGGTGGTGGATACATATTCATTGGTATAAACACCGCAGACAAACAAACCGGTGATCCCCATATTGCGCAGCAAATATTCCATATTTGTGGCATTGAATACGCCACTGGCCGTTTTATTGACAATCAGTTCATCGCCTTTCGGCGCCACCTCGGGCAAAAATTCCGCCTCTTTGGAACCCGGCGGCGCATGCAGGCCCAGGCGCTTGTGTCCGGCGCTGCGCTCCCTGCCGTCCAGGGTCATGGATTGAATACGTGTGTGAATCACTTCCATACCCAGATCACGAAAACAATCCTGTAAACGCCGTACATTGGGCAGCACAACATGATGCAGACGCTTGAAATAATATTCCTCGGCATCCCGCGGCACCCACGATTTTATGGCGTCGGCGAACACACCATAGCCTTCTGCGGCGTCCAGATATTGAATATCAATCACCAGCAACGCGGTTTTGTGCTGCTCAATGGATCGCTTGACCGATAGAGATTCCAGTATCGATTCACGGTAAGCCTTCTCCAGCGGATCAACCAGCAGATAGTCTTCATTAAGACCTTCCAGGTCGGTTTTGGAATAATCAGTCAAGACTTCCCCCTGCAAGTCGGTAAAGCGTATTTAACAGCACATTGGCGCCGATTTAGATATCTTCCCAGGAGGTCCATTCCGACGGTGAATGGCTGCGGCCGTCCTTACTCGGAACGAAAATCATCCCGGCACGGGTAATCCGTGACAGAAATTGCGTATCATGTGCGGCGCCACTGTGCATCCGGGTGGAATTGACCCCCAGCTCAAGACATACATCACTGATCGTCTCAACAATCCCGGCCGCTGATTTGGCCGGCTGCAGTTCCGACAGGACTTCGAACTCAAACATAAGATCACGCCGGCGGGCAATGGCTGAAATGACCCGGCGGAACGCATCGGCAAGCTCGGCCAGTGTTTTTTCACCGGTATCTCTGACTTCCAGAGAAAATTCGGCTTTACCCGGCACCACATTGGCCGCACCGGGAAACAGTTCAACACGACCGATCGTCGCGACGCTGCGCGGAGAACCGTGTTCTTCGAGAACCCGGGGGATTTCGCAGGCCAGTTCCGCCAACCCCTGCATCGCATCTCTACGCATATTCATCGGTGTAGTACCGGCATGATTGGACTCGCCGATCAACCGTACCTGCCATTTGAAAAGCCCCGAAATCGCATCCACAACGCCAATGTGCAGATGCTGGCGATCCAGTACCGGTCCCTGCTCGATATGCATTTCAACAAAGGAATGGACGGTATCGGGTTTTCTTTGCGCATCCAGGGCGGCCATGGCATCCAGGCCCTGTGCCGCCATCGCATCGACCAGAGCAATACCCTTCAGGTCCCGGGCCTGCAAAATGCTGTCGGGTGACAACAACCCACAAAATGCCATAGAACCGAACATGCCACCGAAGCGCCCCTCTTCATCGGTAAAGGCTATCGCCTCCAGCGGGTATCGCGTTACGATATTCTGCTCTTTCAGAGAACGCAGGCATTCCAAGCCCGACAGCACGCCCAATGCACCATCCAGGTGACCGGCACCCGGCACCGTATCCAGGTGCGAACCGGTTATGACACTGGGACGTTCTCCATCCCAGCGGAGACGGGCATGAATATTGGCCGCCCCATCAAGGAAATAATCGAGCCCCGCTTCTTCAATGCGGGTCTTCAGCCACGCCCGGGCTTCCATATCCGCTTCGGTAAACGCCATTCGGTACAGACCATCATCCTGGCCGCGACCAATACCGGCCAATGTCTGTATATCATCCTTCAAGCGGGTAAAATTTATCGTTAATGGATTCATCGAGAGCGTCTCTTCAAATTTCCTCGGATGACGACCATTAATGTCGCCAGGAAAACAACTGCCCCCAAGCCAAAAAATGTCACGGCACGCAACAAAGAATGGTAATGCACCTCAACCTGAACAATATTACTCCATTGTCCGGGCAGACCTTCCTCTAGCGCCCTGACCCGATAGAATAACCGGCCGTTCTCACGCCCACTGATCACGGTCGCCAGATCAGGCCCGTGGTACACCATCCTTTCCGTTCCCTGCGGAAAACCGACGGCCGCGGATTCCTGTAATTCGAATTCCGGCTGTCGTTTTGCCGGCTTTTGCGGGAGATGCCAGTTCAGACGAAAATACCCGGCACTGGCTACCGGGTTATCAACCGCCAATTCAGGCGGGGAAATGGCTTGTGATCCGCAAGCGATGCTGGAAAACAAGCAACATGCAGGGCCGAACGCGCAAATGAGTAATGCCATTAATTTCCGCGAAATCAGACCGCCACATGCCGATTGTGGCTGTAGAAAAGACACGTCGACTAGGAAAGGCAGATTGGATTCTTCTTTAAGGTTAACTATCTGAGGCCCATTCTAGCAGTTGGCCGGAAAAAGTAACAGGATCAGACCGCAAGTTCGCCCACCAACATAGCTGCAAACAACTGTAATAAATAATAAAAGCGGCGGAACGGGAATAGGCCGGTCACCTTCTCCGCCGTTCAATCAGAACAGGTGGCTATACCTTTCGATTTCCCAGGTCGAGATTGTCTGATGATATGACGTCCATTCCTGACGTTTGTAAGCGATGAATTCATCCCGCAGCGCCTGACCCAAAGTCTGGGTCACAAAAGGGTCTGCCTCGAAGGCATCCACCGCCTCGGAGAGATTTTTGGGTAAAAATTCGATCCCCCGCCGACGGCGTTCCGTTTCGCTGAGATCATACAGGTTGTCTTCCTGGGGATCGCCGGGATCAATGCCTTCCCGAATTCCTTCAAGACCGGCGGCCAGGGCCAGGGTAGCGGCCAGATAGGGGTTGACCGAACCGTCGGCATTGCGGGATTCACATCGCCCGCCGCCCATGGGAACCCGGATGGAATTGGTTCGGTTATTGGACCCAAAGGAATTGAACACCGGCGCCCAGGTGAAATAAGGCATATCACCCTGTCGTACCAGGCGTTTATAACTGTTGACCGTCGGCGCTAAAGCCGCGCACAGAGCCTGACCATGCTTGATGATACCACCGATGAATCGATACCCCAGTTCGGTCAGACCCAGTCCTCTGGGATCATCCTGCGGATCACAGGCAAACACACTCTCTCCAGTCCTCAGGTCATAGAGCGACATATTGAAGTGCGCGCCGTTACCGGTCTTGTCGGCAAAGGGTTTCGGCATGAAGGTCGCCACCAAACCTTCCTGTTTGGCGTATTCTTTTGCCATAAGCCGCAAAAAAGTATAGCGATCACAGGTCTTCACCGCGTCCGCGTACCTGAAATCGAATTCGTATTGACCATTGGCGTCCTCATGGTCAAAGGAATACAGATCCCAACCCAGGGCATTAATGCTGGTTGCCATCTTGTCGAGCCAACCGAACTGATCGAGAAAGCCACGCACGTCATAACAAGGTTTGATCAGTTTGTCGTCAGGATTGGGAACCTCAAGAGAGCCATCACTGTTTTGTCGCAGCACAAAAACCTCGGCCTCTATACCCAGGTTAAAGCCAAATCCCAGTTGTTCTGCCTCTGCAACAACTTTTTGTAACGCCACGCGGGTATTGAGCGGATAGGGCTCGCCATACAAGTATTATCCGCTGGCGCCCAGGCTACCTCCAGTTGCCAGGGAAGCTGGATAATGTGATCGAGGTCGGGGAGTGAGGCGATCTCATCATCGTTCGGAGCCTGCCCCAGACCATCCAGGGCATAGCCGGTATATAGTTCGGAGCCGTGCGCCATATGGTGCAGATGATCGATGGGAACCACCTTGCCTTTGGGGATTCCATGAATATCCACATAGGCTCCGATACAATATTTCACCCCTTTGGAGCGCAGGGACTGCTGGAGCGCATGGATCTCTTCGCTGGTCTTCATTTCAGGCTTTCGCTCTACTGTGGAATTAACTGTTACTGAGGAATATAAGCTGGGCGGAGGGAGTAATGACCGGTGCAGGATACTTCCGTCATGCCTGCTGAATAACAGAGTAAGCCCAGAAGCACCCTGCCCCGATATTTATCCTAAGCCATCACATACCCATGGTGATGGAAGGATCTATATAACTGTCCACATCTTCCGGTTTTTTGTAGACATCGTTGTCGACATTGAATTTATCGGAAATCTCAGTGGATCCATAGAGCGACGAGAAACCCTTACCCCTTTTAAAATGTTTCTTGGCTTCATCCAGGGTCAGTATTTTGGTGCCATTGATGAAGGTTTTATATTCAGCGGGAGAAATACCCACGCGGGAAGCCATGATTTTTATGGCATCATCACGGGTTTTCGGATCATTCAGATAATCCACCACCCGGTACCAGACCTTGGCGACTTTTTCCCAGTCTGCTTTGTGTTCCGCCAGACTGGATGGCGACACACACAACAGATCGTAGATCAGTCCGGGTTCATTGGCGCTGGTGAATATGGGTTTTGATCCGGGCACCAGTTTCAGCGCCTGCCCGGAACTCGGCTGCCAGGCCACAATGGCATCCACCTCGCCGGAGGCCAGCACCTGAGGCGTTTCGTTGGTCGGCACATTGACGAGTTCCACATCGGCTTCTGTCATACCGTTTTGTTTCAGCGCATCGAGCAATAACAGATGACTCACAAAACCGATTTCCACACCGACTTTTTTACCCTTCAGGTCTTTTACGGAAGCAATCCCCGGTGCGCCGATCACCATGTCATTACCGTTGGAATAATCGTTGATGATAATCATCACACTCTTTGCCCCGGTGGAGCCGGTAACCAGCGCATCACCATTGGTCATACCGACCGCATCGAGCTGGCCGGCGGCATACGCATCCATGGAGGCCACATAGTCAAACCACTCGAACTGTACATCGACCCCTTCTTCTTTGAACCAATCCTTGTCGATGGCAACTTCCCACGCCACCCAGCCCGGCCAGTCGCTGTAGCCGATTTTAAGGGGCTCGGCGCTGACCAGCGCCGCCGCAGCGGTGAGAGCGACGCCAGCCACCAGGCTGGCAAGAAAACGCAGAGATTTTTTCATGTGGGGACTCCCGTTGAGTATTACTAAAGATCATTTCAGTAATACTGATGAGCAAAGGCTATGCCATTCGATAGCTTGACGATGAAATCAGATTATCTATCTGTATTTATTGAATAATTCATTCAAGTCAACCAAACATGTCCATCAGTGGATGCCCTAAATCTGTGCCAAACAAGCTGAATACGGAAGAAAACAGTGCGTATCAACCCAACAATCAGCCCAGCTTTTCAAGCGGGGCCGGTTCACTGCGAAAAATTTCCAGCAGGGCCGCGCCAATCACCAACGCAGCGCCAACCCATTCCAGGCCCTCCAGCTGCTCACCCAATATCAGAACCGCGGAAAAAACGGCAGCAACCAGTTCCATCATGATAATGATCGCGGCACGGCCAGCCGCCAGCCGCTCAACCCCCCATTGAGTGCCGAATGTGATCGCCATGACCCATAGCAGACCATAAGCAAGCGTCCAGCCCAGTACCTGTTGGCTGCGGGGAAAAACACTGTCATGCTGGAACAGCAGGTAGCCCAGCGCCAATAGCGCGCAGCCGGCGAACATGGCATTGACCTTACCGGCGGTGGGCAGATCTTCCGTCGCCCGGAAAACAATATTATTCAGGGCAAAACTGAGCCCGGAACCGATGGCCAACAGGTCAATCCAGTCGGGCGGCGCCGTGAACACCGCGGGTCCACCGAGGATCAGCACAGCCCCCGTCAAAGCGGCGATTACCGCCACAACCCGCTGCCTGTCAATTCTTTCCTGCAGGAACAGCCTCCCTCCCAAGACACTCCACACGGGCAGCAGATAAAATAAAATCATGACCCGGATCACATTGCCGTGATAGATGGCGATCTGAAAAGAGAGATTCGCAAATCCTCCGAACAGGGCGATCAGCAGGAGCAAATGCACCCTGCCCCGCCATCTGGCCCATTGCCCAACAGTAACCGGTACCAATAGTAAAGCCGCGGCGCCAAAGGCGATCACCACCAGCGTCAGTCCCTGCATGCCGTGTTCGCCGAGAAACTTCAGGGGCAACCAGGTCAGACCCCAGCCGATGGAACTGGCGAACAGCACCATGATGGGCAGCCTGCCCTCCCAGGCGCTATTCATACCAGTCCGGAAAGGGCAGACATTGGCGGTAAAAATGCATATCGTGATTGGGCCACAACCGGGATCCGGTTTCGGCCGCCAGATTTTTCAGTTTAATAATACTGGCTATAGCGAGATCGTCCCGGTCCCGCCAGCACAACCCGGGCGCGATTTCTTGTTCGATATTCTCCGTCAGATCCGCTGCATCCCCGGCCAGGATGATCGGCTGACCTTGCGGCAATTCGATATACATCGACATATGACCGGCGGTGTGACCGGGTGTTTCTATGGCCCGTACACCGGGCACCAGATCGTATTCCCGGGATTGCACCTGCCAGTTATAAGCCCCGGAAAAATCCTCTTGAAAATACGCGCCGTCGGCGGGCTCGCGGGCGGCCGCCAGTTCCTTCTGATGAACATGAATATCCGCATGGGCAACATTACACAGGCCACCGGCATGATCGAAATGCAAATGACCGATGAAAACCAGATCGATATCGACAGGATTCAGCCCCAGAGTCTGCAGCCGGGCTGACAGTTTTTGTTCTTCCGTCATTTCCGGTGGACCGAACGGAAAATCGTCGTTTTCATAATAGGTTTTACGCAAATCAGGATGATTGATTTTGCTGTAATCACAACCCACGTCATACAGAATCCGCCCATTGGCGGTTTCTATCAGGTAAGCCAGAATCGGTGCCTCGATAATCTGTCCATGCCCGGTATTGCGGGTGGACAAGGTCTTTTCATAACGATGCAGCCCGGTCAGCAACGGCCAGAAGCGTTTTACCTGTGTCATGATGCCAATTCCCTGCGCAATTCCCGGATCAGTGCCTCACAAATGGATTCCACCAGCAGCCTGCCCTTATCCGCACTGGCCTGCCCCACGGGCGCCAGAACCCCGCTCGCGGGAACATGCCGGCCAGACTGCTGGTAACTGTCGTAAGGAGGAAACTGAGCCAGACGGTTTTCCGGAAAGCGGTCCCGGCGCACCAGCTCCGGATGCAGATACAGCATCATGGACGTTTCTATCAGTGCCGCATGTTCCAGATCGACCCCGGGAAAGTCTTCCGCAAAAATCTCTTCATAAACAGACTGCGGAGTGAAATCCCAGTATTCACAACGAATGATCTGCATGGCGGCGCCCAGGAAAGCGAACTCCCGTTGCGCCAGTTCAATGGCTTCTGTCAAAAACCACTGGTTTTCGTAATGGCCATTGACGACAATGCATTTATGTACACCGTGCCGGCCCAGTTCGCGCAGAATATCCAGCAGGGTCCGGGTCAGGGTTTCCCCATCCAGACTAATGGTGCCACTGAAGGTCTGTCCGCCCCCGGAGCGCGCCTGGGATTTATATCCATAACGAACCACCGGCAGCACCATTCCTTCCATGGCCCCGGCGACCCGTTCCGCGATGCACTGCGCAAAAATGGCATCCGTTGCCATGGGCAGGTGGGGGCCATGTTGTTCATGCGCGCCGACCGGGATAAACACCGTCGCCCCCTCCTCGATGCGTTGCTGGTATTCCGGCCAGCTCATCAACTCTGCATTGACCGACTTCATCGCATCAATGACCCGCCGTTGGGGCTGAGTATGTCGCCACAGTAAAAGCGCGCATAGTCCGATGCCAGAAAGACCGCCGAGCCGGCGATCTCCTTCGCTTCCGCAATGCGCTTCAAGGGGATATCCCGCTCCTTCTCCCAGTCCGCCTCACTGTGGATTTCTCCCCGCAGCATATCGGTCATCACCGGGCCGGGCGCTATACCATTGATCCGTATCGCCGGGGCGAATTCCCGGGCCAGACTTCGGGTCAAAGAAACCAATGCGCCTTTGGAAGCGGTATACGCGGCAAACTTCTCACGCCCCAGATAAGCCAGTTCCGAAACAATATTGATAATGCTGCCTTCGCCTTTTTCCAGCATACCGGGTACCACTGCCTGGGAACAGAATACGGCGCCTTTGAGGTTGGTATTCATCGTTGTATCCCAGTCCTGCTCAGAGATCTCCAGAAACGGTTTGGGGTCGCTGATACCGGCATTGTTGATGAGAATATCGATATTTCCATAGTCTGTTTGAATGGCTTCCAGCATCCGATCAACCGCCGCCCGATTGCTGACATCCGCATCATAAGCCTGGATGAGCGTATGGTCGGATACCAGCTTTTCGACCCTCCCGGCTTGGCCGCAATGATTGACAAACACGCTGGCATCGGCGGCGGCAAATGCCTCTACCAGCGCCCGGCCGATGCCGGTCGCACCTCCGGTCACCAGGACATTTTTATTGGCCAGTGAAATCTTCATCACTACACAATACTGAGAAAGGACACGCCGTGCGCGCCTATAAAACCCTTGGCGCGATCGGGCCCGCTGCCGACTTCACCGTAGTCGTCGACAAAAACCCGCTTCAGGCGGTTGTTATGCAGGGTCTTCAACAATTCCCGGTAGGGTAGAATCTGTTCATGCTGACCCTCCCCGAAGCGCTGGCGGTGGAAGGCCGGCAAATCATGCCAGGCCACACTGGCTTTTTCGTGATGAGCGGTGTGGTAACCGAAATTCAGATTGAGCAGATTCAACCACGGCCAACGGGTCGAAATCAGGTTGGAGAAAGAATGGTGTATATCGTATTCACGGTCCCGGGTGTTGGTTGGCACAGCCTGTGCGGGATCGGTTACGAAGAAAGCTTCATAAGTATGCGCAAAAGCGTCGGCCAGAAACAACGCCTGCAGCATCATACCGTAGGCCAGCGCATACGCCAGCAGGGCCCAGGGTGAAAAATAGTACAAGAGAACAAACAGCGCCAAACGCGACATGCCGAACAATATGACCCGCAAACGGTATTGATGCCGATGTTTTTCTATAAATGGGCGGACCATCACCTGCAAGTGCATGATCAGCTCGACGGCGGGGATATAGGCCCATTCCAGCGCCAGCACGAGGCGGCGAAGCCAGGCCGGCCGGCGCTGTAAAAACGCCTGGTAATCGAAACAACCCACGTCGGCCCGATCCTGGTGATGTCGCAGATGCAGATACCGGATCCGTTTGAAAGAGGCATAGCCCCCTCCCACGATCCACAGCAGGATTTCGCCGATCAATTCATTGTGCGAACGTGCGCGAAATAAGGTCATATGTGCGGCTTCGTGCACCAGATAAGCGCATATAATTAGGCTGTGCGCTGTCAGCAGGATCCCCAGCACCACCGCCGGCCAGGACGGCTGGATAACGAGCGCCAGCCCCAATAAATGCCCTAAGATGCCATAACTCAAGGCAAAACTGTTTGGCAACACGCCGTGCTTTTCGCGCCAGATACCCGGGTAGGCTGCCACTGGATTGACCATGTCCGACTCCACTGCTGAATTCTTCCCTGCATTGCTGCATAAATAGTGCCAAATTTAATAGTAAATTTCATAGCAAAAAATACTATCTGGTATAGACTGGTGGTCATTATTAAAGAACATCTGATTAAGTCTTCGACTGTCATTCCGGCGCAGGCCGGGATCCTGTAAAATCAAGACCCTGGATCCCGGCCTGATTCGAACTCGCTACGCGAGTTGATGTATCCCTGATGATCCCAAAGGGATCTAGGGAGCGCCGGAATGACGAATTAGTCAGAATTTCCTTAAACATCAAGATAACTACTTTATCCGATGACTCAGCATTCACGCGCCCGGCAACGTCTCTTTGTCAGGGCACTCAAAGACATGGACGCCTATTGGCTGAATTTCCTCAATCAGCAGGATTTTTACGACTTGAATTATTCAGACTTGTTCACCGAACTCTGGTTGCAGGATCAACCCGTCACCAAGATGCAGGCAAGCGGCTTTATCCAGCACCTCGGTCCGCAGACCGCGCGGAAATATGTGGACCGGGCGGTGGCCATGGGCTATCTGGTGGAGATCGTCAACCCGGAAGACAAGCGCTCCAAACTCATCGCCCTGTCTCCGGAGTTGCAAGCCGGGTTGAAAGACTTTTTCAACTTCGCCATCGACACGTTTAATAAAGCGCTGGACAAATAAATCAACAAACAGGAGTTGCATTCCTCATGGGATTATTTGGCTATACTCTGCTATTAATGGAAACCTGAGCGGTACCGGCTTGCGGCTGACTGACAATACACAGCGTTATGGCCTGATCAGCATCCTGTTCCACTGGGTGATGGCCGTATTGATTATCGGGCTGTTTCTGCTGGGTGACTTCATGGTAGGTCTGGATTATTACCACCCCTGGTACCTGCAAGCGCCCGATCTGCATCGCTCTCTGGGCATAGTGACCGCTGTATTACTGCTCTGCCGCTGGCTGTGGTGCCGGTTCAACCCCCTGCCCCGGATACTGGGCAGTGCCTGGGAACAAACCCTTGCCCGGCAGGTTCACGGGTTTTTCTATATACTCATTACCGGTGTTGTGATTAGCGGTTATCTGATCAGCACGGCTGACGGACAGGGTATCGAGGTCTTCTCATGGTTTGAGCTTCCGGCTCTGTTTACCGGGCCGGACAATCAGGAGGATATCGCCGGCCTGGTGCATGAATGGCTGGCCTGGATACTCATGGCTCTGATCCTGCTGCACAGCGCCGCGGCCCTCAAACACCATTTCATCGATGCTGACCGAACGCTGCTCAGTATGTTGCAACCGGGCGGCGACACCCTCAACAAGGAGGATTGACACCATGCCGACCCTGACCCGTCTGTTACTGATTGCCGGCCTCATTCTGCCCCTGAGTCTCGCACAGGCCGCCGAACACTATGTCATCGATACCAAGGGCATGCACGCCTTTATCACCTTTCGCATCCAACACCTGGGCTACAGCTGGCTGGAAGGGCGTTTCAACCGTTTCTCCGGCGATTTCGATTACGATGAGTCCGACCCGGCCAATAACCGGGTCAAGGTGGATATCGATGTAGCCAGTCTGGACAGCAATCATGCCGAACGTGACAAACACCTGCGTGATGAGCGTTTTTTCGATGTCGATAAATTCCCCCGTGCGGGCTTTGTCAGCAGTGCCTGGATAGATCATGGCGATGGCACCGCGACGCTGCAGGGTACGTTCACTCTCCGCGGCATCAGCAAACCGGTCACCATTGAAGTCCGGCAGATCGGTGCCGGTCCGGACCCCTGGGGCGGCTTCCGGCGCGGCTTCGAAGGCAAGACCACGCTGCTCTTATCGGATTACAAGATGAAGGAGGCGCGCATTCTCGGACCCGCGGCGGAAAATATCGACATCTGGTTGTCAATCGAAGGTATCAAACAGTAGCCCATTGCCCTGACCAGTAGCCCATTGCCCTGACCGGCCGGAACGCCAATAAACCGGGCACAACAGGATAAAGACCTGGCTCAGGTGCCGCAAAAAGTCTGCCTGACTTCCTGATGCGGTTCGGGAGGCTGCTGGTAATCGTCACAGCCGGGCTGGAAGGTGTAGGGTGACTGCAAAACCCGGTGCAGGGACTCAAAAACCGAGAAATCCCCCTTATCCTCGGCCGCCC